>Ga0187766_10000037_pt1 | contig 62438 bp, 43 predicted proteins | sample 0216_QUI02_MP05__4_FD_132971 | JGI IMG/M metagenome (GOLD analysis project Ga0187766, IMG submission 132971) | Tropical peat soil microbial communities from peatlands in Department of Meta, Colombia - 0216_QUI02_MP05_20_MG | ecosystem: Environmental > Terrestrial > Soil > Wetlands > Peat ... | reverse complement strand
GCATAGTAAGGAACCGCCCGCTTCAAGAAAAAATTAGGGCAAGGCGTCGAAGCCGCCCTGAGGAGCGTTTAGGGGGAAACAAACAGCAGTTTCAACCTTAGCATGACCCGGATGTGGGGCATGCTCGAAGGCGGAGCGTGGGGTTACGTTGGTAAGGCTCCATGGGGTGCGCTCCCCGGCCTCTACCAGGCCGCACCAGCATGGGCAACGGAACGCCATGGCAGCCAGACCAGCCGATACAGTGTTTCGACCCTCGGCGGGCTCCGCATTCCAGATTCGTAGTCTGTGCCTTGAACGGCCAGTTGCCGCTGAGTCACGTCTCGGGCCGACGGGAGGAGCCACAGGGCAAAGTCTATTTGCGGATTCTTCGTGGCTTCCTCCTTGCCTGTTTGTTCAGCCATTCCGGGCAATCGAGCTTCTCTTTTTGTAGGGGCGTCTTAAGCTGTAGATGCGGTCTCTGCAGAAGGCGGGGTCATGCATGTCTTGCGTGAGATCTTGGAGCAGGAGCAGGAAGGAGGAATAGCGATTGGCCACTTCAACGTTGCCAATCTGGTTTTACTGAAGGCCGTGTTCACCGCCGCGCAGGCATTGAAAGTCCCGTCCTGGTGGGCGCAACATGACGGATTCGCGTCCAGCTTCCGGCCTGGCGTGGTTCGGTTGGCCAAGCTGGCACCCGTGCTTAGGCGTACCATTGGGCATGAGCAGAATACGTCCAGAATACGTCGACGCAAACTCTCTGCGTTCTGATCGCTTGGTAGCCGTCGAAGTCCTCCTTCGACAAGAGCCCGACGAGGAAGAAGACGAAGAGGAAGACGAAGGCGACGATGACGATGATAAGAACAGAGATGATGATGGCTATTCAGAGTAAGCGTGCCCCTATTTGTGCGGGTCTGCCGGCTTTTTAGTGGCCTCTAGGGACCCAGGTCTAGGCCACCGCCAGCGCTGTGGGAAGAATGAAGCGCGTACACTTCGTCAAGGTAATCGGGGAAGTGCCGGATTTACTCTTGCAGGAATTTCGCGCTTGCATCCGTAAAGTTGCTTTGGTAGAGGATATGCCGCCGAACCAGCCGCGACGCAGTCGGGTCAGTAAAGGTGACTGCTTCTGGGTCTCTTCCACTGCGTTCCCACGACCAAGAAGAGCACCTTTGACCTATCGACGGGGCCAACTACATCGTACTTTATCAGAAGAATATTGAAACGATCTGCTGCAGCGCCTGACCGTCAAGCATACAGTTGGACTGCACTCCTCAGCCATTGGCAACCAACGTCTTGTTTGGCAATCAGTTCGGTGGAGTGTAGCACAAATGATGTAAGCTGTATTTTGTCCCGTCGGGACCCGTTTGGGGGTGATGATTTGGCGGAAGTTCGACTGCAAGAGGGCGAGTCATTGGAGAATGCCCTCCGTCGGTTCAAGCGCAAGGTTCAGACCGAGGACATTATTAAGGAAGTGAAGCGTCACTCTTACTATTTGAAGCCGGGCGAGAAGCGGAGACTGAAGCAAGCTTTGGCACGAAAGCGTGCCCGAAAAAAGAATCGCAGGGGGCCAGATTAGCCTGTAACAGCTTGGGTCGCCGCCAAGTAGCGACCTTCCCTTTCGCCGGACGAGGTTCTCTCCTGGATAACCGAAGGGCCAGTTTCTAGGTGAGCTCACCCTAACGAACTGGACTGTTGGTGCGCTCCGGAGCAGCCTGCTTAGTGTTCTCAGGGGGAGTGCGCTCTTGGGGCGTTTGCTCGGGGCGGGTGTCTGCTCTCTTTTCCAGTTGATCGGCTTGGCGCTGCGATTTCTCGAGTTTGGTGCGCTTCTCTGCCATACGCACAGCTTGACACAGGCGAGCGAGATTGGCTAGAGCCTGTGACTTTCAGACTGCCTCGTTAGCAGTTTCCGAATGTGCCCCAGGGTCGAAATCCAGATCTGCTATACTAACCAGGACGCTTTTGCCACGGTTTGCTCGTCACGCGGTGGTCACTCGTTTAGACCAGCTTCATCTCCGCCTTTCCTGCCTGCCGTTTAGTTCAGCGCCAAATCTGAAATCAATGTGAGCGGCACTGAAACTCTTGACATGTGTCTGAGTGTGTGACAAGGCCCTCCAGAAAGAGAACAACTCGAATGACCACATTTTCGGAACTGCCCCTGTCTTCTGCGTTACAGCGGAAGCTGGCGGCAGCTCGATTCATTAACCTCACCCCTATCCAGGTGGGTGCGATCCCTCTTGCCCTTGAGGGCAAAGACGTAATCGGCACCGCCCAGACCGGCACCGGCAAGACACTGGCGTTTCTGATTCCGGTGCTCGAGAGGCTTCACCGCGAGCCAACACGTCAAGCGAGCGCTCTGGTTTTGGCGCCCACGCGCGAACTCGCAATGCAAGTGCACGAGCAATACGAGAAACTGCGCAGCCAGCGCATTCCCAGAGGTGCCCTTATTATCGGCGGTGTATCGGAGAAGATGCAGATCCATGGTCTCCGTGCTGGCCCGGGGCTGGTAATTGCCACTCCGGGACGGCTGCAGGACTTTATCACCCGGAAGCTAATTGACTTGCGGCAGGTAAGAATGCTAGTGCTCGACGAAGCTGACCGGATGTTGGATATGGGGTTTCTGCCTTCCATCCAGCGCATTTTGTCAATACTGCCACAGCGCCGGCAGACGCTGTGCTTCTCAGCGACTATGGAAAAGTCAGTCGTCGGCCTTGTCCATGACTGCATGCGCGAGCCAGTACGGGTCGCTTTGGGCTCGGTCCTCAAACCAGCACAGAGCGTACAGTTGAGAGCGTATGAGGTCCGTCCCGGCGAGAAACTGGACATTCTCCGGCAATTGCTTTATGCAGAGAAGGGACAGACTCTGATCTTCACGCGCACAAAACGCGGCACACAACGGCTTACCAAGGAACTGGTACGGGAAGGCTTCTCTGCCGCGATGATTCACGGCGACCGCTCGCAAGCCCAGCGTAACGGAGCCTTGAGTGGATTTCAGGAAGGCCGCTTCCAGGTACTGGTGGCTACCGATATCGCTGCGCGGGGCTTGCACGTGAACGACGTGGCCCATGTGATCAACTACGACCTGCCAAAGATGGCCGAGGACTTCATCCACCGTGTCGGGCGCACGGGACGTGCCGGGTCCCAGGGCTGCGCCTCCACCCTAGTCGCAGGCGCCGAGGTTCTGGAGCTTATGCATATCGAGCGCATGCTCCAGTTACGGATGGAACGGAAGCACGGAGACCTCTTGGCAGCAGATCGACCGAAGCGATTCATCCAAAACACCCTTGCAACACGAACGTTGACCGCGTTGCCGGGTGAGGTTTTTCTGTGAAAACGGAACGAGATCACCGGGTCATCAAGCTCCGGTAATTCTCACAGGGTGTCTACTGATCGATGCCGGTTCTGCTGAGCGGTGTCGATTCTTCAACGGGAGTGGTTTCGTCGGAGCCGATGCGGAACAAAGCTGCCTGTGCTTCTGCGTGCTCCTGCAACTCGCGCACCTCGTCCACGCTGCCTTCCTGTGTCTGCTGCTTGCGCTGGCTCTTACGCTCTGCTTTTTCGCGTTGTTTTTGTTGGCGCGCTTGTTCTTTCTGACGCTTCATAAACGTCGCTCGGCCTCGCGGCATACACGATCCCCCAATCCATATTCTGTTCATCGCTGGCGGGCGATTTTACCGCCCGTCGGCGCGCGCCCGGCGTATCAGAAACCTACCAGCGTGGTTCTCGGGGCTGACGCGCGTGGCCGCGGTAATCATCGCGCCCACGTCCGCCTCCACTAGCGCCAAACCGCTGTCCGCCGCTCCTTGACCGGTCGGACTTCGGCTTCGCTTCGTTGATCGTCAACGTGCGTCCCCCCAGTTCAGTTCCGTTCAGTGCTGCAATGGCTTTATCGGCTTCACTGGCATTGGTCATTTCGACAAATGCAAAACCGCGTGCACGACCTGTCTCTCGGTCGGTCACGATACTGACTTTGTCGACGGTGCCGTGCGCCTCGAAAACGGTTCGCAATTCTGACTCGGTTGTACTGTGGGGCAGATTGCCAACATAAAGGTTCTTCATAGCGTTTCCTCTCTTAGCAAATCATCCAAGGTTGCCGATCCTGGAGTTCGTTTCAGCGGCCGTGCCTCAGAATCCCGTAGCGGTGCAGGTCTGTCCCGCATCGCTTGGGTGCGAGCGACGGATGCGGATCGGACTGCGGAAATCCTCCGGGATGCCTCCAGGATTCCCCAGTGCTGAGGCGGATCTCCGGGACCATCGGAAAGTGCTGCTTGTGTACTCAGAGCAGGGACCTGGTCGTTGCTCTGCTCAACGGCAGAGTCTTCGTCTAAATTCGGTGAATCCGCGAGGTACTCCGGTTTGCCAACAAAGAACGCTAGTTGCTGCCGGGGTGTGGCGCTACGAATGTCTTCGCAAAATCTGTCACGATGACCCACTCCCTTTTCCATGTTGATCAGGACGAGGTCGTATGAGTCCGCTCTCCACCAGGAACGCGCTTCCGGGATATCGGCGGCACACTCGACCTCCATACCGAGTTTGCGCATGACTTCAGCACGCAAGTCGCGCTTCGCACGCGACGTGTCGACCAGGAGGACTCGTTTCTTCTTGACTCCCCCGGGTATAGGTGCGGCGAGCGGCGATGCCGATGTTGTCATGCTCATGCCGACACCGCTGTTGGCTTCGCGCCGTTTGGAGGACCCGCAGATTTGCGTTGTGTTCTCCGCGTTCCAGTAGTTCGAGGGTTCGCTTCCGGCGAGCGATCTTCTGCTTGCGTTCTCTGTGAAATCTGGACTTGTCGCCATTAAGAGCGGACATGCTGAATTCCTGTCAGTCAGGCGAGTTGGTGAACGGTGGTGTGTCAGAACGCCTCTTATGGGAGCACCTAACTGGATGGTCTGCATTTATGAGCATCGTCGGCGAAGCGTCTAAAAGCGTCGGCAGTTGTCGCAGCGAGTACGTTGTTCAGGGAGAATCGGTGATGCAATTAGAACGCCTCTCGATCTGTCAATCGCGGAGGCAGAAGATGCTCTGGTGACATACCTTCGAGGTTCAAGGTGATTTCAGTATACGCTCTTTGCGAACATCCTGCTAAACGCGCTCTACTGGCGAAGGCCCCCGGGAGGTGGTTCCGTGCATCTGGCGTTTCCGCCTGTTCTTTTCGGAATGCGCCAGGGCTAGGCGAGCGGCAATGATGGAATATACCGAGGGATTAAAAGCGAGTCCGATGTGCGTGCCCGAGACTGAGAAGTCCGCTTCCGGGCGGTCGGTCCTGCAATACCGCCAGTCAACCACTCCGTCCCCTTCGGTGTAAACCGCAGTTTCCAAAACCGACGCAGGCATAACGCAGCGGAGAGACTCCAAGAAATCGCAAGTGCAACGACCGGTGTAGCAGTCGGGAAGAACTCCCGTGCCGTGCTTCTTTAGGATGCGATGTCGAACCATCTCCGCCGCGCGTAAAATGCTGGGATGGGCCACCGTACCGCGAAAAGGCGCACCCAGAGTAGTAACGGAGGCGATATCCGCTGGCCGCTGCGACGCGATGGCACGCGCGATAATGCCTCCCAGACTGTGGCCGATCAGGTGGACTCTCCGGCCAGATTTCGTGAGCGCCCTTTCGATGGTTTTGCTTAGTTGACGTCTAATCAGGAGGTTCGGACATTCTGTGTTGAAACCTATGCCTGAAAAGAAAGGTTTGTATCCAATTCGGGCCAACCATTGATGTAATGGCGTCAAATAAACATCGGGGCAGAGAAAAGCAGGTATGAGAACCACGGCGGAACCGTCGCCGTGCGGTATTCCTAGACCGTAATACAAAGGTGCCGCATGCAGCAGAACCAACTCGGCCGCAGACAGCACTTCGCCCAAAATAGGAACGTCAGCTTCCTGATAATCCTGAGTACGAATAGGGGAGCCGCAATCCCGGGGATCGACGTGGTGTCTTCTCATTGAGGCGCTGTCCTACTGTACGTGACAGCCCGAAGTTCCACAATGATAGTTTTGCCCGGGCTTCCCAGCACGTAAACCTCGGAGCGGATGTTGACAAGCAGTTGTGCCCGGATCACGATTTCACAAGAGGTTCCGCGCTATGGTGCAAACTGTAAAGCCTGTGCAACTGAACCCGCGGACCCTGGAAGCATTTGATGCTTACATTCACCACGCTGAAACGGAAATGGAGCAGACTTTGCACGGAAGCGGGCCATTTCTCTGGTCTCAGCAGACGCCAGAGCGGGCTCAGGAGGTCGGTCGCGGACAGGTGGTGGCGCAATTCTGGTCTGGCCGAGGGCCAGTCAAGGTGCCGAACGGTTTGATCCACGACTGGATTGCTGCCGTGTTCATTCCGGATTCGACCATCCAAGAAATATTTGCATTGATCCAAGAATACGATAATCACAAGAACATCTACAAACCCGAGGTAATTGACTCAAAGCTTATTAGGCGTAACGATAACGATTTCCAAATCCATCTGCGACTTCTGAAGAAGAAAATCATCACCGTGGTCCTCGATACTGATCATGAGGTGCATTATCGTCCCGTGGATCGAACCCGCTGGGTGTGCCGCTCGTATACGACGCTAATTGCAGAAGTGGAAAACGCCGGAAGCCAGGACGAGCGAGTCTTGCAGGCTGATACCGGTTACGGATTTCTATGGCGCCTGTATTCCTATTGGCGATTCGAGGAGCGTGATGCCGGTGTTGTCGTCGAGTGCCGAGCCATATCGCTGACGCGTGACGTGCCATTTGGGCTAGGATGGGCCATTGAACCGATCATCCAAAAGCTCCCCAAGGAGTCGCTCATCAGCACCCTCGAGGCTACCCGCCAAGCGCTGCATGCCAGAACAAGATAGTGTTTGTGTCCCCCGTATTAAGCTTGGTTATGAGCGTTCGCTTATTCACGTACGTCATCGAAAAATGACTTGAGTTCGTGGGAGCGCGAGGGATGGCGCAGCTTACGCAGGGCCTTGGCTTCGATCTGGCGAATGCGCTCGCGGGTGACGGCGAACGACCGGCCAACCTCCTCCAGCGTTCGCTCCGAGCCGTCCTCCATGCCAAAGCGCATCTTGATGATCTTCTCTTCCCGCGCACTGAGAGTTCGCAACACCTGCGCGGTCCGCTCCTTCAGATTCACGTTCATGACCGCCTCGGCGGGCGAGATTCCGTTGCGGTCTTCGATGAGGTCGCTGAGGTGAGAATCCCCCTCCTCGCCAATCGGCGTCTCCAGCGAGATCGGCACGCGCATGATCTTGCGCACCTTGCGAACCTTGGCCTCGGGAATGTCCATCTGCCTAGCAATCTCTGCGGACGTAGGTTCGCGGCCCAATACCTGGACCAGTTGCCGCGAGGTGCGAATCAGCTTGTTGACGATTTCGATCATGTGCACTGGGAGGCGGATGGTGCGCGCCTGATCGGCGATCGCTCGGCTGATTGCCTGGCGAATCCACCACGTGGCATACGTGGAAAATTTGTAGCCGCGGCGGTACTCGAACTTGTCCACCGCCTTCATCAGGCCGATGTTGCCCTCCTGAATCAGGTCAAGGAACTGAAGCCCGTGGTTGCCATACTTTTTAGCGATGGAAACCACGAGCCGCAGGTTGGCCTCGATGAGCTCGTGCTTTGCCTGCTCCGCGTCCATCTCGCCCTTGATGATTTTGCACTGCGCGCGCTGTAACTCCGCGAACGTCATGCCGGCGTCACTTTCGAGCCTTTTCATGTCGGCGCGATGCTGCCGCTGAGTGGTTCGGTAGTTTTTCTTGAGTTCCTCGCTGCGCGTGCTCGCAATCTTCTTGTCTAGGTCACTGAGCTGGCGGTCAAGCGAGCGCATGATTTCCATGGTTTTATTCACCCGGTCCGTCTGGCGCTTGTGCTCCGAGGAGGTAAAACCGAGGTTGCGGATGATGAGCGAGATCCGAACAATCTCGCGGCCCAGCTGGCATCGGCAGCGGCGGTATTTGCGCGCCTGCTTATCCGCCGAGACGGTCGCCAGCTGTCCTGCTAGCCGGCGGACTGTCTTGTAATACTGGTGCAGCTGATCGATGCGGCGCGTGATCTGCTTGACACGGGCCTGCAGAATCTCCTCCGTGATCTCTTCCTCATTGAAGACGACAGTTTCCTTAATCGAGCGTAGGCCGCGTTTCAACTCCTCGCCAATGGCCAGAACCTGGTGGATCACAATGGGCGAGCGTGAAAGCGCCTTCAACGCGGAGAGTTGTCCGCGCTCGATGCGCTTGGCGATGTCCACTTCTCCTTCGCGGGTGAGCAGAGGCGAGCCGCCCATCTCGCGCAGGTAAACGCGCACTGGATCGTTGGCCGCCTCAGGGGCGTCCGGAGCGGGGATGAGATCGATGTCCTCTGATTCCTTCGCCAGCCTTTGTTCCAGAGGCGAGTGATGTAGTAGAGGCTTGCCTTCAAGCACAGCAAGGCCCTGGGTGCGAACGGTGGTAAGCAAATCGTCTACGTCCAGTGCGGAATGGACGTCGTGTGAAATCAGGTCATTCACTGGTTGTCCGTGGGGTAGCCCTTTTCTTTCCCTTCGGCGGCATTACTTTCCTAAGGTCATCCATAGCCATGCGGATCCTTTTCGGTGCCGGCCCGCATGGAGAGAGCAGGCTCTGTTGATCTGGAGCGGCAACTTCAGCAGAAAGCGAGAATTCCGGACTCAATTATGCTAGCACGACGTCCCAGGATCTCCAATTTTCCACAATACCTACCTACGTCACGTTTTAGCTCTGCCTGCGATGAAAGGACGTTTGGGGGGTGAAAGAGAGAAATCCCAAGCTTAAAACTGGTGGCATTTAGTTCCAAACTTGGTTCCGTACGCAAGCTGTAACAACTCCTGGTGGGCCCTTTTCCTAAACATCCGGACCGCTAGGTAGATCACCACAATTATTATGATCTCGACCACACTCGTGAGTGTCATTGCACGGCATCCCAAACGCAGCCCAATTGTCCCCACCGATCCCCAAATCAAGCAGCAATCAGGTGGCAGGACTGGACTAAACGTGCTTACCGAACAAATGGGCGACATCAATATTTTCCCAGCCAGGATTCCGGGCGCCAGTCCACGACTTGGACTCCGTGGCGCGCGTCAAGCGTACAGCGGGTCAAAATCAAAGTAACGAATCTCGGCAAGTGAGGGCACTTGGACGGGCCGTCCCTGCGCAATCCGTAAACTCTCGTTGCAGTGTGGGGACTTTGCGCCGTCCTGAGCTGTACCCAGAGAGCCAACAAGCCAGAGAAGGTATTACCACAACTCTTTTCTTCATCTCGGACAGTCCCTTTGTGACCGATCCTCGCAACATCGTCAGGATGTGGAATCCCGAAATCTAAGCTCTATGCTGTCTTGATTTTGAATAGCATCGCCCGGCCCGATCTGGCGCTAAGTTTGGTGGCGCGGCCCGATGCGACCAAGACGTAGAGTGCATTCAACGGTCGAAGTATTCGCCAAACAGATCGGGGCGATGCCCTTGTGACTTCAGAGTTTGCACGGTTACCCGTTTACCTTTGAATTCTTGGCTAATCACGTCAGGCGCTTCGCTCTGCAAAAGGGTCACTGCAAAATTCCTCAACGACCTCTGGGCTCTGGGCAACAACCAGGTAGCCATCATCGGCGGAGAAGACATAATAGTTACGACGATCGCCTTTTGCCAACGTGTGACCGCATCTCCACGCACATCGAGCAATGACACTTGAAGTTCTTATCACTGGGAGCTGTTATATGGCCACACTTCTCGCAAACGAAACATCCAACTGCAACGGCCACCATCGCCATGAACTCGCTGCCTGAAACACAGTGAGGGCAGCGAACTGCGGCCTCCACCAGCATCTCCTTTTTCAGTGTTTTGTTCTGCCTGCGAAGTGTGCCAGCTTTTCCCTGCGACTCTCCAAGTCTATCGTGAAGCCCTGGGCTCCGACTCTGTCGCTGATTTAGTGATGCGTGAAAATATGTCCACCGGCACCGGGAAAACCAAGGTAGTGTTTTTCTCCACTCCAATTTCGGTTAAGGTCTGGAGATAGCGCAACTGGATGCTGACCGGTTCCTCGGCTAGCAAGCGGGCCGCATCTACCAACCGCTGTGCCGCCGAGAACTCGCCTTCAGCGTGGATGATCTTGGACCGCTTCTCGCGTTCCGCCTCTGCCTGCTTGGCCATGGCCCGGAGCATCGACTCCGGCAAATCCACCTGCTTTACCTCTACATTCACCACTTTCACACCCCATGGGGCGGTGTGGGTGTCGAGTATGCTCTGCAGGCGCATGTTGATCTTTTCCCGATGCGCCAGCAATTCATCCAATTCCGCCTCGCCGAGGACAGAGCGCAGTGTGGTCTGGGCAAATTGCGAGGTCTGGTTCACGTAGTCAGACACCTCGACGACCGCCTGCCGCGGGTCGATTACGCGCAGGAAGATAACTGCGTTCACCTTCAATGTGACGTTGTCGCGGGTAATGATGTCCTGGGGCTTTACCTCGAGCGCCTCCTGGCGCAGGGAAATCCGAACCATGCGGTCGACCGGGAAAAACACCAGGATGATACCTGGTCCTTTGGCACGCGGTAGCAATCGGCCTAGGCGAAAGATCACACCCCGCTCGTATTCACGAAGGATCTTGATCGAGCTGAGAACGTACAAAACAACGATGATGGCAGCAATAGCCGGAATTGGAATCATCTGCTACCTCCAGCAACGCTAATCGACGACCGCTTCTGGCGCAGCCTGTAGCATTGTAGGTCACGGAACTCGCGCCGGCCGGCAAAGCACGGTCCAGCCGGAAGCCTTGCAAAGGTCAAAGGTGGCCACGTCCCCATCGACTCCACATCGGGTAAGTTTGAAAATCTCAGGACTCTTGGATTCACCGGACGCTCGAAATCTGCTCAACCTAGACAGCCATTCCGTAGAGACTCCCAAACGCCGATCTCGCACTCCGGGAACCGGTTCTTAAATTACTCTGAAACGGATTCAGGAAGAAGTGAATGTAGAAGGATGCCGCGTCATGATCGAACGCTACGGGGTATCTAGTCGACTGCGGCACTAAGACACCGGCCGGCCCAATCCCGCAGCATAAAGACCGCATAGTGCCTGATTGAAAGCCGCGATATCGTCAAACTTGGGATGATTGGTGAACAGCGAAATTACATCGCCGCGGTCACCGAGAACATCCTCGGCAAATCCCTGAAGGGCCTTCTTCGGCCCCGTTTCCACGAAAACGCGGGCGCCCGCACGGTACAGCGTAAGCAGACCCTGGACAAATTGCACCGGAGATGCGACTTGCCGCGTCAGGAGATCCACCATCTGTGAAGTGGCGTCCGGTCCAGTGGGATAAAACTCGCCGTTCACGTTCGCTACAACCGGGACCCGCGGTGATTGCAGACGCCGTCGCTCCAGAGTTCGTCGCAGTGGTTCGCTGTACGGAGCCACAATCGAGGTGTGGAAAGCGTTGCTCACCGGCAACGGGATGGCGTCGTAGCCCTCTTTCAGGAAAAGGTCGATCGCTTGCTCAATCGCCTGACTGGCTCCGCCAAGGACTGCTTGGTGATAACTGTTGACATTGGCGATCACTATGTAGCCCGGAATCGTCTTCAGGCCTCGCTCAATCTCCTCCATCGGCGCGAAGATGGCGGCCATGCGGCCGGTTTCCATGGTTATGCCTGTGGCCTCACGGCTTCGGGCACTGACTACGTCCAAGGCGTCCTCGAAGGAAAGAGCGCCGCACGCTACCAAAGCGCCGTATTCACCCACACTATGGCCCATCACCATGTCCGGCCGGATATCATACGCCGCTAAGAGGCGGGTCAGCGCGATGTCGCTCGCTATTACGGCAGGCTGAGTAATGGCCGTTCGGGATAGCTCTTTTTCGGCGCGAGCCACCGCGGCGGCGTCGGTTTGATCAACAAATAAGAACTCGCTGAGGGGCTGGCCGAGCAGCGGAGTCATAATGCGGTCGGCTTCGGCAAAAGTATCAGCCACAATCGGTTCGGCGGCGGCGAGCACTCGCAGCATGTTTAGGTATTGCGAGCCTTGACCGGTATATAGAAATGCTACTTTCTTGGCAGGGCCGTGGCCGCTGAAGATGCCCTGGGCTCGCAGAAGCTTCCATAGCGGCGCTTGGTTCGCCGTTAGAGCTGTGAGAGCCTTCGCCGATTTGGCCGCTAAGTCGGAGGCGCCCCTATAATCGATTGCCAGGCGTTCAGATGCACACAGATCCGCTTCAGCCGGCGCGCTCGGTCTCGGTGCGTGGCCTGCTTCCGCGCTCTTCTGGATGGAGCGCAGACGCTCAGCCAACGCACTTTCGGAAACGGCCCCGACCAGCAGGGTGCCCTGCAACGGCGCTTTGCGGGAGGAACCAATCGAAGAAGAATTCGGCGAGAAGTCGACATCCACAGCGGTAACTCCTCTCTTTGCGCTTAGGTCTGAGCAGTGCAGACTAGCTTTTCAACTCCGAAAAACTGAAGACTCTCGATCCGCGATGTTTGCTTTCCTGAATGTGATCCCAGACCAAACGATCGGCAAGCCAGGCGGCCTGCCATTCGGCGAGGCTTGCGCCCTGGGTCGCTGGCGGTTGGCATGTGGCAAAGCGCGCACTGCATTGCTCACAGGCGACCACCTTCATGACGACAGCGACAGCATTGGGGATGTCCGCGTTGTTCCCCCGCAACCGTTTTGCGGTTCCGGCGGACTGCGGCTGCACTTTGATCCGCGGAGGCGTCACTGCTTCGGTCCCCCCCGGTACAAAACCGGCACTTGCTGTTGACCATAGGCTTCCGATGAACCAATTTAATTCATCTGAAGCTGAGGAGAACGGCAAATTTAAAGATGGAGAGTAGTACGGTCACTTCAACTTGGAGGAGCTGCGCAGCGCAGTTGAGACCATCAGCAGGCCCGAAATTCGCGTGGGGTCCCCGGTATTTCCCCCTGGTATTTCGGAGGAACAGGGAAAGGGTCGGGCTAACACTAAAACAAAGAATGGCTCCTCAGGTAGGACTCGAACCTACAACCCTCCGGTTAACAGCCGGATGCTCTGCCATTGAGCTACTGAGGAGTGTCGCTGCGAACGGGGTGGTCCGTGTTCGCCCGTCGAATTTGATAATAGCATTCGCTCGCCTGTTGGGGAAGCACTCATAGGTAACCGACTCCCGTCCCCTGATGCCTCTTGCCTTCATCGCGCCGCCGATATTGGCGAAGGTGACGGGTAGCTCTGCTAATCTAATCATTTGTTGCTCGTCTCTGTGAGGTGTTTATGCCAGGAGGTTCGCATTTGTTCTGGATCTTAGTACTGTGCCTTCTCCCGGCCACAGTCTGGGCCGAAGACAGCTCGACCACTCCCACCGCCACGGCGGCGGGCCCACCTAAGGCGAAGGTGGCTCCTGTGGGAGAGATCATCCACGGCCAGAAAGTTGTGGACAAGTACCGGTGGCTGGAAGACGCCAACAGCCCTGAAACGCAGGCCTGGGTCGAGCAGGAGCTTGCCTACACGCGCAGCATGCTGGATCAATTGCCTGGGCGCGAGAAGATCCACGAGCGCTTGGAGCAGCTGCTGACCATCGGCAACATTGGCGTGCCGCAAGTTGGAGGCCAGTTTTACTTCTACACCCGCCGTGAGGGGACGCAGAACCAGCCCGTGCTCTACGTTCGCCAGGGCCAGGAGGGGAAGGACCGCATCCTGGTGGACGCGAACCAGTTGGCCGCGGATGGCACGATCGCCCTCGACTGGTGGTACCCCTCCGAAGATGGCAAGTATGTAGCTTACGGAACATCTCTGAGTGGCTCGGAGATGAGCACCCTTCATGTCGTCGAGACGGCAACCGGCAAGCTGCTACCGGATGCGATTGAGCGCACTCGAGCCGCCAGTGTGGCATGGAAGCCCGACAACTCCGGGTTCTATTACACGCGCTACCCCAAGAAAGGCCAGGTGGCGGAAGGCCAAGAGATGTATAACCGTCACGTCTTCTATCACGCCCTGGACACCGATGCCGCGAAGGATCCACTGCTTTATGGAGAAGGCTTGAATCCGGAGTGGTGGCCGAATGTGAATCTATCGGAAGACGGACGTTGGCTCCTGATCAACGTCGAGGAAGGCTGGACCAAGAGTGAGCTCTATCTCGCCGACGTTCAAGCTGGAACAGAGCCGGTTCGGATCACCGACGGCAAAGAATTCCTCTATGACGGTGAATTTTACAAGGGAACGATCTACATTACGACGAACGAGGATGCACCCCACTATCGCGTGTTTTCCGCTGACGCCACCAAGGCGGCACGGCAGAACTGGAAAGAAGTGATCCCGCAGACGGATGCGGTGCTGCAGGGAGTCTCCGTCTTCGGCGGGATGCTCTTCGCCCAGTACGAGCAGAACGCCAGTTCCCAACTGAAGGTGTTCAGTCTCGACGGCCAGCAGACAGAAGACCTGGCGCTGCCGACAATCGGTAGCATATTCGGCTCGGGCGGAAAATGGAATCGGAATGAAGTCTTCTTCGGATTTCAATCCTTCACAGTTCCGCCCGGCATCTACCGCTACAGTCTGGCGGACCACAAGAGTTCGCTGTGGGCCAAGGTAGACGCTCCGTCGATCAATCCGGCCGTATATGAGGTCCAGCAGGAATGGTACCAGTCCAAGGACGGCACGCGTGTTCCAATGTTTATCGTGCACAAAAAAGGTCTACCTAAAGACGGGCACAGCCCGACCCTGCTGACCGGGTACGGTGGTTTCAATATAAGTCTCACCCCGACGTTCAATCGCAGTGCCTACATTTGGCTCGAGCATGGGGGCGTGTACGCCGTGGCAAATCTGCGCGGCGGCGCAGAGTTCGGCGAGGATTGGCACCGCGCGGGCATGCTCGAAAAGAAACAGAACGTGTTCGACGATTTCGTTGCCGGCGCGGAATACCTTATTGCGCAGAAGTATACGGACAAAGATCACCTCGCGATCCTGGGGGGATCGAATGGAGGCCTGCTAATGGGGGCCATGATCACGCAACGGCCGGACCTGTTCCGCGCCGTGGTTTGCGCAGTGCCCCTGCTCGACATGCTGCGTTACCAGTACTTCCAGATCGCAAAACTATGGGTGCCCGAGTACGGGTCGGCAGAAGACGCCAAGCAGTTTGAATGGCTCTACGCTTACTCACCCTACCATCACGTAAAGCCAGGCGTTGAGTATCCGGCCATCCTTTTCATGACAGCTGACACCGATACTCGTGTCGATCCCATGCACGCCAAGAAGATGGCGGCGCTGATGCAAGCGGAGGCGAGGAACGGTACAAGCCGCGAGCGGCCCATACTGCTGCGAGTTGAGACCAAAGCTGGGCATGGGGCGGGCAAGCCAGTAATCAAGCAGATCGAAGAGAACACAGATATTTACTCTTTTCTATTCTGGCAGCTAGGGAAGAGACCATAAAGCCACGCCGGACAGGAACCTCTACCTTGGAGGGTCGTCGCGGTATTTCGCCGGCCTGCACTTGACGACCTGCCCCAAGGCAAACAGATCCAGCGACGTGGGGAGCTTCTTCAACTCCGCGGTACGCCAGCCCCACGGCCTCCCCAGGCACCAGCGTTATGGGCGTTTGGGGCTGGTCACACACTGGCTGCAGGGTTTTACCAGCTTCACCGAGGCTAATCGGGTTCAGCCACAGATGCAGTTCCTGAGAGATCGTTGATGGCCACTGCCTTTGAGTCGTAGCGCTTCCCAGTAGTCCAGCAGCTTGCGCAGGTTCAGTTTGCCCCTCGTCATCCTTGATTGCAGGGTCGCCGGCGCAGCACTTGGTTCTGCTCGCATCACCGCTCAAGTGCCAATGATGAACTCCGAGCTATTATCTAACTCCAACCCCAGCAACCCAGAGGACAAGCCGGCTTGGATCCAATCCAGGCCACCGCGATCGGGCTCTTGCCCGCCAAGGCGCACGTTTGGTTCCGCCACAGTGAACATCGGTGAGATTAGCGCGAACTTCACCCCTCTCCCGAATTCCCGGAGTAAGCAACCAGACCGATCGGCCAACCACGGCCAAATCATATGTTCGGTCGGCTCTCTCGCTTTGCCTCGCGCTACCGCTCATGCCCGACGGTACTCCCGCCTCGAAACGCGTGTCCCAACACGGCCTCCTGATTGGCTTGAGTCCTGTTACATCCTAAGCGCCATCGAAGGCTTCCCTCGCGGCTACACATTTTGCATGGCGCAATAGGGGTTTGATTTCCCCTTCCCAACATGCTATAAACTTCTGTTTTGTGCCGGGTCACGCCCGGGGAACCCGTTTTCGCCCCTCCTGGGCCATCCAGCGCAATTCAATCCGACGCGGCCAAGCTCAGCACTCCTATCAAAGTCTTGCAGTGGAAGCGTGTTCGGAACTCCGGTCAAGCGCTCCCTCGGCGCCCAGCCAGGTTGCCGGGGCGGCTTCGTGCGCCGGAAGGTGCGGTTGATTTCGTATTCGCCCAGCAATGCTTTTCATCCTCGGAGGATCCTCCCATGCGCATCTGGACCGCTACGGTTGCGTCCCTGCGATGCCGAATTTGTAAGACGTCTGTCTTCCTATTTGCCCTCTTGTTGGCAAGTTCCGTCGTCGCCCTAGCCCAACCCGGCGAGGCAAGTGCTCGCGGTGAGGCTTCACTGAAACTTCCCGACCTCTCGCAGGTTACGTTCCTGGGCATAGCCAACGGCCACAGGCTGCTGACCTTTGGGTTGCTGTTTTGCGTGTTTGGCCTGCTGTTTGGGCTCACCATCTACATGAAGCTTAAGAACTTGCCCGTACACCGCGCCATGCGGGAGATCTCCGAGCTCATTTACGAAACCTGCAAGACCTACCTGATCACACAAGGCAAATTCATCCTCCTGCTCTGGGCATTCATCGCGGTAATCATTGCTGCGTACTTTGGATGGCTGGCGCCGGTGCCCGGCAAATCCGTGGGCGTGACCCTGCCGATCATCCTGCTGTTCAGCCTGATAGGGATCGGGGGGAGTTACGGCGTAGCGTGGTTCGGAATTCGGGTCAACACCTTTGCCAATTCGCGTACAGCGTTCGCAGGCTTGCGGGGAAAGCCCTATCCCATTTACCAGATTCCCCTCGAGGCGGGCATGAGCATCGGCATGATGCTGATCAGCGTGGAACTGCTGATGATGCTTTTCATCCTGTTGTTTATTCCCGGTGATTACGCGGGACCGTGCTTCATCGGCTTCGCCATCGGTGAGTCTCTCGGCGCGGCTGCTCTGCGCATTGCCGGCGGCATCTTTACCAAGATTGCCGATATCGGCTCCGACCTGATGAAAATCGTCTTCAAAATCAAAGAAGACGATGCCCGCAACCCGGGGGTGATTGCCGATTGCACGGGCGACAATGCGGGTGACTCGGTCGGGCCCTCGGCGGACGGCTTCGAAACCTACGGAGTGACGGGAGTCGCGCTGATTACTTTCATCCTTCTGGCGGTGAAGAGTCCGACCGTCCAGGTGCAACTGCTGGTCTGGATCTTCGTGATGCGCATCATGATGCTGGTGGCCAGTGCTCTGGCCTACTTCGTCAACGGCGCGATGGCCAAGGCCCGGTACGGCCATGCCGACAGCATGAACTTCGAGGCTCCCCTGACGTCACTGGTCTGGATTACGTCGCTGGTCTCGATCGTGCTGACGTACGTCGTATCTGCCCTGATCATTCCGGATCTCGGGGGAGATTCCACCCTGTGGTGGAAGTTGGCCTCCATCATCTCCTGCGGCACTCTGGCGGGAGCGATCATTCCGGAATTGGTGAAAGTATTCACTTCCACCGAATCGCGGCATGTAAACGCAGTCGTAACCTCGGCGCAGGAAGGCGGCGCATCGCTCGGGATTCTGTCGGGCTTTGTGGCCGGAAATTTCTCCGCCTACTGGCTGGGACTATCGATGGTGATCCTGATGTCGATCGCCTACGTCATCAGCACCATGGGTCTGGCGCCGCTGATGGTGGCTTCCGCGGTCTTTGCCTTCGGCCTGGTGGCGTTTGGGTTCTTGGGCATGGGCCCGGTGACCATCGCCGTCGACTCCTACGGACCGGTCACGGACAATGCACAATCGGTCTATGAATTGTCCCTGATCGAGCAGGTCCCCAATGTCCGCGAAGAGATCAAGAGAGACTTCAACTTTGACGTGAACTTTGACCGGGCCAAGCATCTGCTGGAAGCCAACGACGGCGCCGGCAACACCTTCAAGGCAACAGCCAAACCGGTGCTGATCGGTACGGCTGTGGTGGGGGCCACGACGATGATTTTTTCCATCATCATGGCGCTCACCGCTGGTCTCACCACTAATGTGAACAGTCTGTCGTTGTTGCACGCGCCCTTCGTCCTCGGCCTGATTACCGGCGGAGCCATGATTTACTGGTTCACCGGTGCTTCTACACAGGCGGTGACCACGGGAGCCTACCGGGCAGTGGAGTTCATCAAGGCCAACATCCGGCTTGAGGGTGTGGAAAAAGCGTCTGTCGCCGACAGCAAGAAGGTGGTCGAGATTTGTACCCAGTATGCGCAAAAGGGGATGTTCAACATCTTCCTGGCAGTGTTCTTCGGCACGCTGGCGTTCGCGTTTGTCGAGCCATTCTTTTTCATCGGCTACCTGATCTCAATCGCCATCTTCGGCCTCTACCAGGCAATTTTCATGGCCAACGCAGGCGGTGCGTGGGACAACGCCAAGAAGATTGTCGAAGTCGAACTGAAGCAAAAGGGCACGGAACTGCACGCGGCCACTGTCATCGGCGATACGGTGGGCGACCCCTTCAAGGACACGTCGTCAGTGGCCATGAACCCGGTCATCAAGTTCACCACTCTGTTCGGCCTGCTGGCGGTTGAGTTGGCCGTCTCCCTGACGGAAAAAGGAGCGGCTCTCGGTCACTTCCTGGCGCTACTGTTTTTCCTGGTCTCAGTGACGTTCGTCTACCGGTCCTTCTACGCCATGAGGATTCGGTCCGGAGAGCCGGAAGCGAAGGTAGCGCGAGTGGCAGCCGATTAGGAGGCTGCGTTCTCCCGCCCGCGGGAAATGGAGTCCTAGGCTCCTTTGCTCGGCAAAGAAAACGTTTACTGCGGCCGTCCGTTCCTTTACAATCTCGGCGTTATCCACAGGCGGAGCAGTCGGGCGCCTTCGCCACAACCTGCTGCGCGCAAGTGGCGCCGAGAATGGTGAGGCAAGCGTGGAATCGCCGTGATCTCTTGAAGGGGGCGATCAGCACCTGTGGAGCGGCCATTCTTTCGCAGACCGCAAGCCGGGCCTTGAGCCACAGACGGCAGAGCTCCGGCGGAGATTCCGAACTCCAAATCATCCCTATCAGCGCCCACGCTTTCCGCCTCAGTATCCTCCGCTCAAACGAGGATATGCCCATCCCATCGGATGGATGCCTGGTACGAGAATCCTGGGGCACTCCGATTCGCTTTCTGCCGACCGCGGGCGCGCAGACAACTTCGCTAGGCGCATTTCGACTCACGATTTCCTCGCAATCCGCCACAATCACAATCAGGATCGCGAATAACCGAGGAGACCTCATCCAGCAACTGTGTTGGTACCAGGACACCCGGGTTCTTTCCTTTCTCGTCGGAAGCTCGCCGCTGCTTGGACTGGGCCAGGGAGGGCCGCAGTTCGACCGTCGCGGATCTGTGGACGCAATGCGCAGCGGGCAAGGCGGCTACCAGTTGGCTACCCATGGGGCCCGTGTTCCTATTCCCTGGATCATCGGGACGGCGGGCTGGGCGATGTTTTTTCATCAACCCTTTGGCAGCTTCGACTTTACCGGAGACAGTGCCAGATTCCAGCCCGCAAATCCGGCCAGCACACTGCCCCTAGACCTGTTTTTCATTGCTTCACTGGATCCCGGGACGATCATGGGCGAATACGCTCGGCTCACTGGGCACGCTCAAATGCCCCCTATGTGGAGTTTCGGCTATCACCAGTCGCACCGGACACTGGCCGACCCAAACGAAGTGCTTTCCGAGGCCAAGACCTTCCGTGAAAAAGCCCTGCCCTGCGACGCACTGATCTACTTGGGCACGGGTTTTTGTCCGTCGGGATGGAACACTGGGAACGGCTCCTTTGCCTGGAATTCCCGCGTGTTTCCTGATCCTCGGCAGATACTTGGCGAGTTGAGGAGTCGGAACTTCCATTCCGTCATGCATGTCGTAATCCTGTCGGACAAGCTTCAAGGCAGTGTGCACGATCGGTGCGAACTCCCCCGTTTTGACGAGACCAAAGCAAGTTGCTATTGGGACGCCCACCGACAAGCCTTTGCCATGGGTGTGGATGGGTGGTGGCCGGACGAAGGCGATTCGCTCGATCCTGCCGCGCGGCTTGTGAGAAACCGCATGTACTGGGAAGGACCGCAGATTGATCGGCCCAATCAGCGCCCCTATGCGTTGCATCGCAATGGCTACGCCGGAATGCAGCGCTACGGATCATTCCTCTGGTCCGGCGATGTGTATTCAACGTGGGAAACCCTCAGGACACAAATTCCTGTTGCCATCAACGCCGCGCTCAGCGGCATACCTTACTGGGGCACAGACATTGGAGGTTTTGTTCCCACCCGGGAGTTTACTGCCGAGCTGTACTTAAGATGGTTTCAGTTCGGAGCATTCTGCACGCTGTTCCGCTCCCATGGACGCGCCTGGAAATTGCGACTTCCCTGGGGCTGGAATACCGGAGATCCAGGTCCGGCCGAGATCGGCAATTATGCCGGGGCGGCTATTCCCGATCCTGACCAATTGCACGACCCTCGGGTTGAGTCGGTCTGCAAAAAGTACCTGGAACTCCGCTACCAAATGTTGCCGTACCTGTACAGTGCGGTGCGGGAGTGTGCCACCACTGGCATGCCCATCCTGCGTGCCCTGTGGCTGCATTTCCCCGAGGATCCGAAGGCAGTCGCCTGCCCAGATCAATATCTATGGGGGAAGAACTTGTTGGTTGCCCCCGTCGTTGAGAAAGGTGCCGCCACACGACGGGTCTACCTTCCCAACTCCAGCTGGTACGATTTTTGGACTAAGCAGCGGATCGACGGCCCTTGCGAAATCGACCGCCCAGTCGATTTGGCCACCATACCACTTTATGTACGCGCGGGTTCTATTCTGCCCGTGGGCCCGGTACGGCAATACGCAGCTGAGAAGATCGATTCGCCACTTTCCATTTCAATCTATCCGGGTGCTGATGGTCGGTTCCTTCTTTACGAGGACGATGGTGTTTCGTTTAATTACCGCCACGGCGAATGGATGGGAATCCAGATGGCGTGGGATGATGCGCGCAAGAGACTCCATCTGCGCCTGGCGCCCGGTTCGCGCATGTTGCCGCCCGGGCACAAGGACCTAGTGGTCGACTGGGAGGGTAGCCGCCGCCCCCTGAGGTTCACCGGGAAGCCGGTTGGGATCTCCCTTTGAACATGGCCAATCCGTGTCTTCAGCCGGGTTTGGGAAGGCCCTTGCTCAGGTCAGGCGTCGCTCAAGTCTTGCAATTGAAGAATGCAGCCAAATGGCTTGGCGCTCGGTTCGTCCTCAGATCTGTCCCTTGGTTCCTGCTCGGAACCCTGGGTTGGGCACAGCAAACACCCCAGCACGTAGCCATCGAGGTGGGGGTTAATCAGGTAGAGGGGCCCCTCAAACCGGCGTGGACCTACTTTGGATACGACGAGGCAAATTACACTTACGCACCGAACGGCAAGAAGCTGCTTCGAGAGCTCGCGGCTTCCAGTCCTGTCCCGGTGTATGTGCGCGTCCACAATCTTTTCACCAGTGGGGACGGGTCGTCTTCCTTGAAGTGGGGATCCACCAACATCTACACGGAAGATCCCACAGGAAAACCGATTTACAACTGGGTGATCGTGGACCGCATCTTTGACGCTTTTCTCGGGGCGGGAGTCAAGCCTCTGGTCGAGATCGGTTTCATGCCAGAAGCGCTCTCCACACATCCTACCCCCTATCGTCACAACTTCCCGCAATCGTCAGTCGAGACGATTTACACAGGCTGGACGTACCCACCAAAAGATTTTCGCAAGTGGTCTGAACTCGTCTTTGAATTTGTCCGTCACCTTCGGGTGCGTTACGGCGATGCTGAGATAAGGAACTGGCTATGGGAGGTATGGAACGAGCCTGACATCGGATACTGGAAAGGAACAACCGAAGAGTTCTTCCAGCTCTATGATTACTCGGTCGATGCTGTCTTACGGGCATTTCCGCAGGCGCAGATTGGAGGACCTGACACCACTGGCCCAACGAACTCCAACGCCGCGGAATTCTTGCGCCAGTTCCTTAACCACTGTGCAAACCAAAGAAACTTCGTCACCGGCAAATTAGGCTCGCATCTCGACTTTGTCAGTTTTCATGCCAAGGGATCACCCACCTGGCAGGCCGACCACGTTCAAATGGGAATTGCTCATCAACTCTCGGCAATCGAGCGGGGCTTTCGTATAGTGACATCTTTTCCTCAATGGCGAAAGACCCCAATCCTTCTGGGCGAATCGGATCCCGAGGGATGTGCAGCGTGTCCTGCCAGGCAATTCCCCCAGAACTCCTATCGCAACGGGCCTGTTTACGCTTGCTATATGGTGGAAGTGCTTAACAACATTCTCCAGTTGGCTCGGCGGGAACACGTTGTTTTTCGGGGGGCGGTGACTTGGGCGTTTGAATTCGAAGACCAGCCATACTTCGCCGGCTTTCGCGATCTGGCCACCAACGGCGTGGACAAACCTGTTTTGAATGCCTTCCGCATGCTTGGCCTGTTAGGAGTGGAACGCTTGCGGGCCACCAGTAGCGGAGCACTGGGGGCGCAGGAAATTGTGCAAAGTGGCGTCCGCGGAAGACCTGACATCAATACCATCGCTGCCCGGAAGAATGATGAGATCGAGATTCTCGTGTGGAACTATCATGACGAGGATCTGCCAGACGCAGCCACATCGATCACGTTGACGATCAGCGGGCTGCCGGCAAACCGTGCTCTGCTGGAGCACTTTCGCGTTGACGCCAAGTACAGCAACGCGTTGGCCTCATGGCAACAAATGGGATCCCCCCAGTCACCCTCCCCCGGGCAGCGGGAAGAACTAGAAACGGCAGGGCAACTGCAAATGCTGAATTCTCCTGAGTGGATTCGAGCCGAGCAAGGAACCGTGACACTGCATTTCAGGCTCCCCAGGCATGGTCTCTCACTGCTTCGTGTCTCCTGGTAAGGCATTCGCAGCTCGAACGGGACAGCAGTGTCGACGGGGTTGACTGACTGCAAAGGGAACTGGCCAACCGGCCTCACTCTTGTCAACAGTCGGGGCTGGATCACTTCCATTGGCCTTGACCTTCCACAATGGCTAGGTAGCGGTCGATCGGAAGATCGGTGAATCGCTCGGTCCGGCCGCTGGGCTGGGGCCACGTCACCTCCAGCCAGTCGATTTTGGTGCGCTTGCCGATTCCGAGAACGATGCGGGGATCGTGGGAGGAAAGGTAGCTTCCTCCGCCGACTTTCAGGCGCCGTCTCTTCAACTCCCCGGCCTGCCAGGTGACGCAGGCGCCCACAGCATCGGGGTTGCTCTTCTTGCCAACCAATTGCAATCCCAGCCAGTGATGCTGTGCAGCGGCACGGTTCCGCAACAGCAATGGTGGGCCGTCGTTTACAGAGACGAGCACATCGACCGCGCCGTCGTTGTCAAAATCTCCGATCGCCAGCCCGCGGGCGGAGAGCTTCCTGGCGAACAGCGGGCCGCTGCCGCCGCTGACGTTCTCCAAGCCTTTCCCAGTGTTGTGGAAGAGCAGCATGGGCTCTTGGTAAGACACCTGGTTATGAGTCAACTCATTCACCAGGTCATCGGGATTGCCGTTGGCGAGGAACAGATCGAGGTTGCCGTCGTTGTCGTAATCAAAAAACTTCAACCCCCATCCGCTCATCATGCGGGTCGCCTGTCCGATGCCGGCAGACAGCGCGACGTCCTCGAAGGTCTCGTCATGGTTATTCAGGTAAAGCGAGTACATTTCGTGATCGATATTGGCTACGAACAGATCCATCCAGCCATCTTGGTTGAAATCGGCGGAATCCACACCCATGCCGGAGCGCGGGCGACCCTCGGCGCTATAGGCCACGCCCGCTGGAGTAGCAATCTCTTCGAAGTGGCCGTTGCCGCGATTCACAAAAAGGAAGTTGGGCACAGTGTCGTTGGCGACGAACAAGTCCATTCGGCCATCATTGTTCACGTCCGTGGCGACCACACCCCAGGCTTTTCCAAGAGATTTGGCGATGCCCGATGATCTGCTCACATCCGTAAAGGTTCCATCACCGTTGTTGTGGAATAGCCAGCTGGGCATGGGCCGGAAGAGGTGCGGAATGCAGTAGCCCCGCTTGGCATCCTCGCCGGCCTTGCAGTCTTTCGCGTTCGCTTTGGAGAAGTCCACGAACTGGCAGACAAATAGGTCGAGTCGTCCGTCATTGTCGTAGTCGAACCAGACCGCGCTCGAAGCCCAGCCCGGGGCGGCTACATGCGCCTTCTCGGTGACATCGGTGAATGTGCCGTCGCCGTTGTTATGGTACAGGATGCTCCGACCATACTGTGTGACGTAGAGATCGGGGAAGCCATCTCCGTCGTAGTCGCCAACCGCGACACCCTGGCCAAAACCGCCGCCTGCGACGCCGGCCTTTTCCGTCACCTCCGTGAACGTACCGTCACGATTGTTGCGATAGAGCGCGTTGCGAAGGGGCGGGTTTGGGTGGAAGAAATCGCAGGCGCCGCTGTTGACGAGGTAAATGTCCATCCAGCCATCGTTGTCGTAATCGAGAAGGGCACATCCCGCGCCAGTGGTTTCGGGAAGGTATTTTTCGGGCGACTTTCCGGCAGTGTGGTGCCAGGTAATGCCGCTGATAGAGGGCGGGATCTCCTCAAAGGGGTAATCTGCGGTCTCCGGCAACGCCCAGGCATACCGGGAAAGCCCGCGAAAAAGCGCGCAACTGGCAAGCCCACCGAGAACCTGGCGGCGCGACAAGCAATACGGCGGATGGGGCGCTGGTAATCTTGTCTTCAACTGGGCGGCGGATCCTCGCTGAGATTCCGTCAATACCGGACGCCAGGGGACATCAGTTTGGACTCTGGGACTGGTCGCTCCGGTCCTGAACTTTATTATCCTGCGTCAACTGACGGTGAACGGCGAATTCCCTATCGGCGTCGGACTTTCGACCCACGCGACTGTAAGCCAGGGCCAGGTTGTAATGAGTCGCGGGATTTGCAGGCTCCAGCTTGGTTGCCGTCTCCAGCGGCGAAATCGCGTCTGTGTATTTCTTTAGCGAGATGAGAACCTCGCCCAGACCGAGAAAGGCATCCCCGAAGCCGGGATCAAGTTTGCTGGCGCGCGCGAAGTGCTCAACGGCATCGTCGAGTTGCTGGCTCTGATGAGCTAGCTCTCCCAGGATGTATTCGGCACCGGCGTTGTTAGGGTCGATCTTAAGTTCCTCCTGAAACTCCTTTCTGGCCTGTTCCACCATATCCGGCTCGGGGTTGGGCCTCGAAAGCAGCAACCGCCCCAAGCGAAAATGAATGCCAGGCAAACGGGGATTCCGCTGTAGTACCTTCCGATACTCATCGGCGGCAGCATCCCACTTGCCTTGGACTTCCAGGGACTCGGCGTTGAGGAGATGGCCTTGCTCGGAATCCGGAGCGGTCCGAGCCAATTCCTGGGCAGCGCGCGTGGACAAGTCAGAGTACCCATGGACCAGGACATAAAGCACCTCGGGATCGCTCGGAAAGTCGCGTCCCAGGATCTGCAGGAAATCAACTGCCGCCTCCGGCCGGCCCAGGGTCATGGCACAGCGCACACCAGCGAGTCCAGCTTTCCGCTTGAGTTCTCCGTCACCCAGTCTGGAGATTGTCTTTTTCAGCGCAGGCAGCGCTTCGGCGCACTGCCCCTGCTCAGCCAGCGCGACAGCATGTCTTGTGGCGGAAGAAACGTCGGGGGATTTGGGGGAAACCTGAGCGCTGCAGATCACTGTGGTCGCAATCAGCGCGCCCAGCAAACGGAAGATGGTCGGTCCCGACATCTCCTGCATACTAAACGAAAAAGACGACAGGCGCCGGAGCACCTGCCGTCCTTGATCCCGTTGGAGCCGTCAGAAGTAAAACTTTAGCGCGAACTGGATTTGGCGCTGGGCCTGAGTAGCCGTGATGTGCCCATCGCTGCCTGGAACCGAGAAGTTTGGATGGTTGAAGGTATTCAGGAAGTCAGTGCGAAACTGAAGTCGCATTCGCTCATTGAACGGGATGTTCTTCTGTAACCCCAAATCCACATCTGCGAAGCCCGGACCGATCACTGGGCCCTGGGTGGGACAGTTGCCGAACGTTCCCTTGGCGGGATCCGAGAGGAAACCATTGGTGGTGTCATACCAGAGCAGTCCAGCGTCACTCACCGTTTTTGGATAACGCAGCAAAGAAACGTCACAGTTGGGGCGTGGTCCTGGCGACCCGGTTCCAGAGAAATCGGATCCATAGAGCGCAATCGGGAAGCCAGTGTGCAGGGAAATAATTGGATTCACTGACCAATTGCCAATCACCGCATTAACCGCAGACGGGGTATCGTGGGCGAGTGCCTTTCCCTTTCCCACCGGAAGCTCATACACGGCATATGCACTCAGGACGTGTTTTGAGTCCCAGTAGCATTGGGCCCAGTCCGCCCTAGAATTGTAGAGGTTCTGGTAGTAGGGACTGGATGGTGCAGCTTGTGTCGTAGTACTCCAAGTCCCGAAGTAGCCGCTGTTGTCGGTGAGGCACTTGGAGTAACTGTAGGACACTTGCGTCTCAAGTCCATGACTGTAACGTTTCTGCAGAACAGCCTGCAGGGCGTTATACTCCATTCTTCCCACGGACGCTGTGAGCTTAACGACCCCAAAGTGATTCGGACCAAACGTCCCGTCGGCGTTCTGGCCGCCTACATAAGGTGTAGACGTCACCGTGCCATTCGGTTGCAGAACATTTTGCGTCAACCATTCCGGCACCATCAGGTGAGTCCCATGTTGACCCACGTAGCCAAGCTGCAAGGTCGTATTGTTCGCGATTTCGTGTTGGAAGCTCAGGTTCCATTGTTGCGCAATGGCTGGCTGCACCGTGTTATCCTAGGCTAAGACCGTGGCATTGAGGAAGGGATCACCGCCGACCACAGCCCCCGCCGAGGGCCCGGCCTCGGTGGTAAACGCTTCTCCGGTGGTGACATTGACGGCCTGGGTTTGCGGGGGAGTATTGGGCGGGTTCTGAGTGAGCCTCAGGTTTGTTCCTGTTCCCTCGAGATAGGAGGAGATGGTGTAGGCACCGCGAATGACTGTTTTGCCTCCCCACATTCCGGGCGACCAGGCAAAACCGATTCGGGGCTGCAGAGCTGGCCAGCCATAGGTGGAATTGTAGAGTCCCCGGCTGAAGCCGTTACTACCCACACCGACCACGGTCGCGTTGCCAGGGTATTCCAATGCTCCGGTAAGCTTGTTGATGTTCACCTGACGGTTATTCTCCTCCACCCACGGGGTCCGTGCTTCGTAGCGCAGTCCCAGGTTCAGGGTCAGGGTGCTCGTCACTCGCCAGTTGTCCTGCACATAGCCGGCATAGAGCGAATCCAACTGGTGCCAGGCTCCGCCCCCACCGCTTACCCCGCGTCCGACCAGCGAGGGCAACCCCAGCGCAAAATCCGCTGCCGCGGCAGCGTTGGCGCCCGCGCCCGAGGTGATCGTCCCGGTGTATTGGCCGTTATAGAGCAGCATTCCCAGCTCGCCGCCATTGCCCGCATAAAACACGTTGATCTTGTACTTGTTCCACTGGAAGCCGGTCTTGATCACGTGCTTGCCATGGGTGAAAACAACGTTGTCGTTGAACTGTATGACGGTGGAAGCGAAATCCTCCACCGCCAGTTCATTGCCGAGGGTGGCCAAGGTCCCAGTTCCCGGGTTGGTGATAGTTCCTCCCCCGAACCCGAATCGAGGTAAGCCGGCAGAGGTGACGCCGGCGATGCCGAGCTGCGAGGCCAGCGTGTTAACCGACCCCGGGAAACTGTAGTTGTTATCAGAGAAACTGACCCAGTTGATTCCAAAGCGGGCATCATTCAGGATTGCGGGGCTGAAGGTGTGGCTCCAATCCAGGACACCATTCTTTAGATGGGCGATGTTGGTGTAGGTTCCCAGCAAGCCGACGGAGTTGGTATTGGGATCGTGCTGGTATCCCTGCGAGTAGCGGGCAAACATCCTATCCTTGGCGGTGATGTCGTAATCCACCTTGACGTCGCCCTGGTCGGAATTAAACTGCTGTCCAAAGGCATTGGGTGCATTGCCGAAACCGGTGGCGTCTGGCGTCACGTTCGTCGGATAATCGCTGGATGTCACCAGCTTTGTGAAGGCAGGGTTGAGCATGTTGGAGGGGATGACGTTGCCGGGGAATGGATTGGAGCCGGGCGCCACCAGTTGACACGCAGTTCCGCCGGTTATCCCCGTACCGGCAGCACAGGGGTTGTACAACTGCACAGGGGTCGCCAACTTGAGCAATGCGCCGAAATTACCGGCCGCTTCGGCAGGAGTGAGTACTTCCACGGTGCTGGTGCTGGGCGGGTAGTCCAGGCGTCCGCCCTGATAGTCAGCGAAGAAGAACAGCTTATTCTTGATGATGGGGCCCCCGAATGTACCCCCGAACATATTCCAGCGTAGTGTTGGTTTGGGCAGCACTCCCGTAGCAGTGCCGACGGTATTCCCGTTTCGCCAGGTGTTGGCATTGAAAATGTCGTTGCGGAAGAACTCAAAAGCATCGCCATGGAAGCTGTTGGTGCCTGACTTGATCGTGGTGTTCACGATTCCGCCCTGGAAATTTCCGAATTCAGCGGAGGCGTTCTGCGTGATGAGGTTGAACTCCTGGATCGCGTCCGGGGACGGTGTCAGGCCCAGCTTGTTTTCGGATACCTGATTGTTATCCATGCCATCGAGGAGGAAGTTGTTCGCCTGTTCCCGGTTGCCGTTGATGTAAGGACGGCCGCCGTTCTCGGCGGTGTTGGACCCCTGATTAAAACTGGCGGCGTCCACGGTGAGAGAACCCGGCGCCAGCAGCGTCAACTGGACAGGATTGCGCGTGGCCAGCGGCAAATTGTCATTCGTCCGAGCATCGATAATGGTGTCGACCTCAGTTGTGTCTGTCTTGAGTACCGGTGCGCTGCCCGTAACCTCAACGGTTTCCGACACCTGGCCAACCTTCATCGGCGCATCTACGCGCGCGGTTTGATTCAAGACCAGGGCGAAAGGCGGGCGTATGAGCTTCTGGAACCCCTGGGCTGTGACCTCGACCTTATAGGTTCCAACTGGGATCCGGCTGATGCTGTACGTGCCACTTTCGTTGGTAGTCGCGGTCCAGACGGTGCCCCGCTCCGTGTCCGTAGCGGTCACGGTGGCTCCATTGATGGGTGCCCCCGTGGGGTCGGTCACGGTCCCCACGATACCGGCCGTGACCTCCTGGCTCCAGGCGTTTTGCCTGAGCCCGGCCAGAGCCAGCAACGAGAAAAGGACAAACAGGCTACTTAATCTTCGAGTTCTCATCCCAGAACCTCCCACACGATTCGGCTTGCCGCCCATCTCGAAAATGCCGACATGCTATATAGCACATTTCTACTAGTCAAGAGAAAAATGCACCCAGCCGAAAATTTCGGCGACGCACGCGGCAGCATCCCCACTCTATAGCGCTATGCCAGGTGTGAAGTTGATGGCGAGGTGTTCCTCGGCGGAAAACCCTATGAAAAACGGAAGACAAGCTACAAAAGCTAACATCCTACCCATGGGGACCCGAGAGATAGTAGCGGGGGCTATCAAAAGACTGTCGCGCTGGGCTTCGGAAGTTCAGCAGCTATAGAGCAGCTATGAAATTCTGGAGCGGCCTGTTGGGGGCTTCCGGAAAAATCCCTCTTTACATAGGAAAGCGCATACGCTATATAGCACGTGAAGAGGCAGTCACAGCCGCTGTCTGCTATTGATAGGTTTTTTAAGGAAAGTCGATGGGACAGAACCACCGGAATGGAACGCCGGCCTACAAGAAGATCCAGGCTGCGGTTCGCAGGCGCATCAAAGCCGGACAGCTAAGACCCGGGGATACGGTACCCTCGGAACGAGAACTGGCCAAGCTTCATCAAGTTAGCCTGATGACCGCCCGTCACGCCCTGGCTGGCCTGGAGCGGGAGGGCGTGGTGGAACGGCGTCGCGGCGCGGGAACGTTTGTCGCTCCTCCCAAGATCCATTTCAACAAGCTGATGAGCTACACGGAGCATATGTCCAGTCGTGGGCTCACACCCCGATCGAGGGTCCTCTGCGCGAAGTTGATCGACCATCAGCAAGAGATCGCCGCCCGTCTATCATTACCGGGGACTAGCTCTCTGGTAAAGATTGAGCGGCTTCGGCTTACAGAGGAGGATCCCTTCGCGCTGGAATTCTGCTACCTGCCGGGCGAAGAATTTGCGGAGCTGGTTTCCGCGCCACTAGGTCGGAGTTCTTTGTTCGCCACATTGAAACATGACTATGCCGTGGAGCTGGCGTACGCGGACGAGGAGATCGACGCCACGGCGGCTGATGCGCACAACGCAGAACTGCTGGGCGTACTCCGCGGCGCCCCGTTATTGCGAATTCGCCAGGTAATTTACTCCACCAAGGGCAAGGCAGTGATATATGGAGTAGGCTTCTATCGCTCCGAACGGCATACACTGTTTGTCCGTCGTTTCCGCTAGGCGACATGTGGGGTAACAGACTGCACCTCGCCAAGAACTGGAGCCAAGTTCCTCACCACCGCCGCCCGGATCGTGATCCTTTCGGGTTGCGACGGTGCTGGCTGAGAAGGGCATGATACTTGCCGGAGATATTGGCGGCACCAAGTGCACTCTGACGTCGTTCGCCGAGAACGAATCGGATCTCAAACCGGTGTTCCGCTTCAGCGCTCCCACCCGGGAATTTGCTAGTGTCGAGATTCTCCTGAAGAAGTTTCGGGCGGAGGCGGCGAAGGGCGGCCACGAACTTCCACGTAACCAGCTGACGGCTGCGGCTTTTGGCGTTGCCGGAGCGGTCGTCAACGATCGGGTTGTCACGAACAACCTGCCATGGGTGGTTGAAAGCAGGAGTCTGGCCGACACTCTGGACCTGGATGCGGGCAGGACCTTGTTGATCAATGACTTAGTGGCTGCCGCTTCCAGTCTGGCCCATCTCCGGGAGAGCGATCTGCTACAGCTTAATCAGGGAACTTCCCTACCCCACGCTCCCAAGGCGCTCATCTCCGCCGGAACCGGACTAGGAGAGGCCATTCTGTTCTGGGATGGCCAGCGCTATCGGGTTTTTCCCTCAGAGGCCAGTTTGACCGACTTCGCGCCCCGCAATGATCGCGAAGTCCAATTGCTGCTGACATTGCGGGAACGCATGCCCCGCGTGTGTAGCGAGGAGATTGTTTCGGGACGGGGATTTCGCACCATTCATCAGATCCTCTTCCCTGAAGTGCACCACCCTTTTCTCGATGATCCCGGGGCAGACGTAGCGGCCGACATCACCCAGCAAGCATTGACCAGATCTTGTGCGGCGTGTATGGAAACCCTGCAGGTTTGGATCGAAGCCTACGGTGCCGAGGCTGGAAACATGGCGCTTCGGGTCCTGCCCTTTGGCGGGGTTTACGTGGCGGGAGGGATCGCAGTGAAAATTCTCCCTAAGATGAAGGATGGGAGTTTTGTGCGCGCCTTCAGCGATAAAGCCATGCTGAGTACCCAACTCGCGCGAATCCCAATTTATCTCGTGCTCAACGAAGATGCTCCGGTGATGGGAGCGGCCTATGAGGCGTTGGCGGTCTTACGCAGATTGAATTGAAGCCTGAGGGCACTCGGAGACGCTGCCGGAACAGGCTCACCAATCACACCCGCAGTAGTTGGTGGAAGGATCTCAATTTTCAACATACCCTCACAGTGCATTCCAGCTCAACGGGTCCAAGGTCGCGGGTTCACGCGCTTTTGACGGGTTCCTGACTCGCCTCAACACTGGCCGCAAGAGCGCCGTGGACATTCGTATCGTCGCTGGCGAATCCACATTTCAACGTGGTCCCTGGTTTACGCTTGCCCATGACACCGACTCTGCTGCAGGGACGGTGCGCGGGACGATCCAGACTGCCACAACCCGAAAGGCGGGGCTCTGCGGCTATATCCCGGCGGGGCCGTTTACTCCCTATAGTTTCAACCGCTCGAACTATCGTATGCCCCACACAGACAAAGTAAGTTCAGGATAAGTACTGGATAGTTTCGAGGTGGGTCTGTAAGATGGTCGATTGTGGCCCTGCACAGCGTTTGAGAGGAAATGATGACTAATATCGCGACTGCGTTGAGAGAATTGCAAAAAGAACGGATTTTTATCGCAGCAAAGCTTAGGCAACTGGATGAAGCGATATCCGTGTTAGGAAAGATCTCGGGGCGCCACGGCCGCGCGCCTTTGGTCAGAGTAAGAGCTAGAGTCCGCCGACCTTTGTCAGCCAAGGCCCGACGCAGCATTGCGGCCGCGCAACGTGCACGCTGGGCGAAGTGGAGGGCCAGGCAAACCAAGAAAACCGTGTAGCCGAGTCACTTTGACCACGCAAAACCGCGCCCTCTTTGTCTGTCCTCGCAGGATTCACCTGTGTCGCCGTGCGAACCGAGTCGCAGGCGAGACGAATGGTAAGGCAGTGCGGCGCGATACGAAGCTCAGAATCCAGCGGAGGGGAACGTCGCACAAAGCGGGGAGACACGACAGCCGTGCGCTGAGTAACCCCAGCTTCTCCCGTTGACCTGGTGTTCCGCGATCCTTTACACGCGATCACCGGCCTCCCGCTGCCAACTCGGGCAAGCCGCCAGGAGAATCAAGCCAGACATCCAGCGAGTCTTTCTGGTTCCCCAGCCTTTGCTTCCAGAAACCGCGAAACTCAGCTGTTCCGATGGTCGTGCCCGTGTAGATTTGGAAGAACTCCCGCGCGGCTTGAAAGAACTTTTCATCACCCAAAGCCTGCCTCAGGTGATTGAGCATCAGCGACCCTTTGTAGTAGCGAATCACGAAGCCAGAGCCGTTGAAAGGCACGGTGGACAGGGAGGGTGCGCTGGCCGGCAACTGGCGAACTTCCCGGCGATAATTTTCGAGCACACTTTCAAATTCCTGTTCCGACAAGATTTTTTCCACGGCTACCGCAGAAAAGTATTCCGCGAAAGCTTCGTTGATCCAGTCCCCCTGTCCAGCACCGAAATTCCACCAGAAATGCGCGATCTCATGAGCGATGTCCTGAAAGAAAGAGAAGTTCGGATCCTTCTTGAGGGACTCCAGCGTCAGGCCTTCTGAGGTGACGATCATTCCCGGCCTAGCAATTCCTGCGCGCCCCTGACCTTTTCGCTTCGGGGAATAGACGTGTTTAATCGTTCCCGCTGGAATGGTCGTCTGTCCCAAATAGTCTGTGAAGAGTTTCATAACGTTGGCAATCTGGCCCATTTCCTTGTCAACGAACGCTTCCGGCATTTGGGTGTAGTAAATCTCAATGGCGGCTTCAGACAGACGGGTCGATTTCTGCTTGTAGTTCGGAGAAGCCGCAATCAGGATGTCGGTGTCATGGGGGGAGTACCATTGAGTGATCGCGCGCCCACCCTTGATCTCATCTTCGAGTTTCTTCCCTGAGCAAATTGCGATCCAACCCTGAGGAAGAGAAACCTGCAGATCGATTGCGATGGGGTGCCCCATCACAAAAAATTGCGGGTACCAGGAGGAATAATTGGCGAGCTCAACCAGGTGAGGGTTGATTTGGTCGTCGAGGGCTTGCTTTTGGTCGGGGAACGTGCCGAATTCAGGAAGGTTTTTGAGGCGGCCTTCATATTCGAGATCTATGTGGATCTTGCCTTGCCGAACATCGGCTGGCAAGCGGATGACCACATTTCGCGTGGCGGGATTTGTAAGTGTGGGTTTGGTAGCTTCAAAGGAAAACCTTGCCGGCTGATCATTCACCGACAAGTGCTTTATGGCAAAGGTCTCATGCAGAGCAAATTGAATCTCCCCGGCGAGTGGACCCTGGAGAGGCGCTTCTATGTTGCCACGAACCGCGAGGCTGCCCAGTGTCGGGTCGATGGTCACGTTCAGGTGATAAGAAACGGGTGTTGGCCTTTCTTCCGCTAGCAGTGAATTGGCCAGGCGAAGAACAAGAGAGAAAATCAGAAGCAAATAGTTGTGTCGCTGACAGGAAGGCATTCGACCTCCTCTCGATGGGTCGCTACTTTGTCCCTGCGCGGATGGGCGGACATCCTGCCGCGCTAAAGGCGCGTTTCAATGCAGTGCGTTTGTTGTCGTCACCACCTCTGGAACACACCCCGTCATTTCAGGCTCCGGAGAAGACTGATGGAAATACCGCGGGTTTGGTAGCTCTCGGCGGCCAGCTCCGGGAAAGCCTAACTTCAGGATCGATCCAAAGAAGAGGCAAGGACAGAGGTCACGTTCGTGAGTGACTGGGGAAGCAAGCATGGCTCGCGCGCCACTTTGCTCAAGGACTCCCGGTTTTCGATTCTTAGACTCCGGCGCCAGGAACGTGAGTGATTCCAACGTGAGCTTCGAAGTGCTCTCCCGCTCTAACCTCACCGCGCCGCGTGACCTTGTCGCTTGGCTCCTCATCTCCACCGACAAAGCTGGGCTTGTTTGTCCTTAGGGGGTTGCAGCAAAAGTCTGGCGCAAAGTCGGGGACTCTTCTAACAAAATTAGGTAGACATCGTCGTTTGGTTCCCGCGAACGCAGCCGGGGCAAATGTCTCCCCAGCCTCCTATAATCGATCATGGGCTGGACTCCTCGGTCCGTGCTCGGCTGGTTTTTTGACGGTCGGCATGCGGCTGCGGACCGGTTGATTCCGCGCTGGCTATTTCTGCGCTCGCTCGGCCTGATCTACTTTTCCGCCTTTCTCTCTCTCACCTTTCAGATCCGTGGTCTGATCGGTCCGAACGGAATTCTGCCCGCTGACCGCTATCTTCAGGCAGTGGCCGAATCGCTCGGCCCTTGGCAGCGAATCTGGTATGCGCCGACGCTACTGTGGTGGACGAGCGGGTCAGGCATGCTGGATGCTCTGTGCTGGACCGGTATGCTGGCGTCGTTGCTGCTGGCTTTGAATCTGTGGCCGCGGCCTATGCTCTTGATCTGCTTGGCTTGCTTTCTGTCCTTCGTAAGTGCCGCGCAGGATTTCTCCGGATACCAATCGGATGGGATGCTGCTCGCCGCAGGATTCATCTGCTTGTTCTTGGCCCCGCCAGGATTTCGTCCGGGCTGGGCTCGAATGTATCCTCCTTCGCGAGCCGGTGTGTTCTTGCTGCAGTGGGAGTGGTTCCGCATCTACTTCGAGTCTGGAGTCGCCAAGCTCCTGAGTGGAGACCCAGGATGGCGGGATCTGACGGCAATGGATCAGTACTACCAAAACGGGCCATTGCCCACTTGGATTGGCTGGTACATGCAGCATTTGCCACATCGCTTTCACGCGGCTACTGTCTATGCCACGCTCGCGCTGGAATTGGGATTGGTCTGGATGTTTATGCCGAGGCGCTGGCGGATTGCATGTTTCTTCATTGTGACCCCCTGGCAGCTCGGTGTGATTCTGACGGCGAACTACGCGTTTCTCAATTATTTCGTTCTCGCGATGGGCTTCCTGCTGCTGGATGATCGTTTCATACTGGGCATCCTACCGGAACGTTGGTCAGGGCGGCTGTTGGTTCTGCTGTCGGGGACACAAACAACTCCACCAAGGACCGTGAATCGCTGGAGAGCGAGGTTCCGCGGTCCGTGGGAGGTCGTAAAGCTCTCGACCACCGCCATCCTACTGACTTGGGTGTTCTATGACGCCACGGCCCAACTGATCTGGATGTTCGCCAGGGTGCCTTTACCGGTTTCCCCAGTGACCGCGCTTGAGCCATTTCGGATTGCCAACCAATATGGGTTGTTCGCGGTGATGACACGTGGACGATATGAAATCGAGTTCCAGGGGTCGAGCGACGGACAGAACTGGTTGGTCTACCCATTCCGCTACAAGCCACAGGCCCTGGATCAGCCTCCGGGCATCTACGCGCCGCACCAGCCACGATTGGACTGGAACCTGTGGTTTGCTTCCCTGGGCTCTTGGCGCCAGTATCCTATCGTTCCGAACACCGAGGTTCGGTTGCTCGCGGCCGACAAGGACGTTCTTGCGCTGTTTGCCCGGGATCCTTTTGCGGGGGAACCACCTCGCCAGGTTCGGGCTGTACTTTGGCAATACTGGTTCACGACCTGGGCAGAGAAACAGGCAAATGGTCCGTGGTGGCACCGTCGGCTGTTGGGGTTGTACGCGCCCACGCTGGAGCGCCAGCCGGATGGTAAAGTTAGGGTTGTCGAATGGCCTACGCTCGAGCCGCGTGAATAGCAGAGGACGGGAGGTCTGGGTTCGTTGTGGCGTCGCCTCGTGCAATTGCGTCACAACCGTCACGCGGACTTCAATTTCTCTTCGACATAGAGAGAGCTCAATCATGCGCTCCGTCAATTGTTCCGCTGGCAGTCCCGCAAAGTTTTTCAGCACCAACTCCTTAACATAGAGCCGGACCAGATAGCACAACTGGAGAGCGCACGCGTCGCGAAAACAAAATCGCGATGCCCGTTATTCACCACGATCAGGTTCCGCTCAGGATCAAATCGCGAGCGCCACAGTTCGCCGGAGGCCCGTTCAAAAGTGTAACCCGGTAAGCCGCGCCCATTGACGAACGCAGGGCCTAGGCCCATAGCCGTGGCAAGGCTGTCGGTGACCGTAAGCAGCGCCTCTGTGCGGCAGTGCACGTCGCCCTGTGAGACGCTGACGGACAAAACGCACGAGGCCCGGCGACGGGGGTGCCTGGAAGCTCACCTCTTGTTGATCGGAAGTGGACGAGAGCAGGCCACGCCCTTCCAGGCGCGCAGGGACTCCCGGTTCGCTTGCTCTTCCTAGGCCCGTCGCTGTGCCTCGATGAGGCTATTGAGGTGTGCTTCGAGTCGTGCGAGAGCCTCCGCGAATGCCCCATAGCGTTCATCGTGGACGACTCCGGAACGCGTGCCAGGTGTGAGATTCAGGTAGGGCACATCGATCAGGCCCTGCAAATAACCAGAGTTCCACGGCGCACGATGAGTGCGGAGACCGGTATTCCAAACTTCTGGTGGCGCTGGCCGCTCCCGGTTGCGAGCAAGGCCGTGATGACCCCAGATACGCCTAGTGATGAGTCTCTGTGAGTGCAGCTCCGAAGCGACGCCGGGCGCACTACCAGGAAGGCGGGGCGTCGGCTGCAGCGCGCATTCTAAAGCGGCAACTGCGAGGTCAAAAATAACGAGCGTCCGGACCCTTTCGAGTCTCGGACGCCCGGGCAGCCCTCCCCCAGAACTGCTCGCCCACGACAGTAAACGCAAGACTGTTTTCTGCAAATAGCACTTCCGTGCCAGAAGTGAGCCACTAACGTGCCATCTCCAAGAACCCCTGTCCGGCACGGGTTTCGGGCGGCTGGGCCTGTCACGGAGGTTGCCCGCGCGTCGCGGACGCCGCTAGGCACGTCTTGGGTGGGACGGGGAGCCAACTCAGAATGGGATGGCAAACGTTGAGGTTATGGGAGCGGACGCTGCCAGGCTGACCACTGATGACCAACGACTAGCGATTGACTGCCGCCCTCCCGTGCATGGGTGACAGTGCCCGCAAACGGGCCACGATTTCCGGGACGAGTCTTATCGCAAAATCCACTTCCTCGTCCGTATTCTGCCTGCCCAGGCTGAAGCGGAGGCTAGCCCGCGCCCGGTCCGAGCGTAACCCCATCGCTGTGAGGACATGCGAGGGTTCAATCGCCCCCGAGGAACAAGCCGCCCCAGTGGACACGGCCAGTCCCTTCAGGTCGAGCGCAATGACTAGGGCCTCGCCCTCGATGCCTTCGAAGTACAGATTCGTGGTGTTGGGGATTCTCGGCGCGCCCGCGCCATTGACCCCGGTCGATTCCACTTCCTTCAATGCCTTCTCTATCCGGTCGCGCATGGCGGCCAGGCTACGATCCTCGCCGCGCTCCAGCCCAAGTCGGGCCAGCTCCGCCGCCTTCCCCAGCCCGACAATCCCCGGAACGTTTTCCGTCCCGGCCCGCCGGGAACGTTCGTGGCGGCCACCGTAGAGCATCGGTTCCAGCGCCGTCCCCTTGCGCACGTACAGCGCTCCCACCCCTTGCGGAGCATGGATCTTGTGTCCGGAGATGGCCAGCAGGTCACAGCCGGCCTTGTCTACATTGACTGGCACCTTCCCTACAGCCTGCACGCCATCGCTATGCCAGAAAACGTCGGCCTCGGCCGCGATTCGGCCAATCTCCTCCAGTGGCTGAAGAACGCCGGTCTCGTTATTGGCCATCATGATGGAGATGAGCTTCGTATTGGCGCGCAGGGCGTGCCGCACATCGTCCGGATTCACCACACCTCTCCCGTCGACCGGCACATACGAGACCTCGCATCCCAGGCTCTCCAAGTGCTTGCCGGCGTTCAATACGGCGTGGTGTTCGACCGTAGACGTAATGACGTGGTCGCCCGCTTTGATCAGGCCGAAGATCGCCAGGTTGTCGGCCTCGGTGCCGCCGCTGGTGAACACGATCTCCGAGGGCCGCGCCCCCAGCAGCCGCGCCACCGACTCGCGCGCCTGCTCCACTGCCGCCCGCGCCTCCTGCCCATGATGGTGGATGGAGGAGGCATTCCCGAAGTGCTCGGCAAAATACGGCAGCATCGCCTCCAGCACCTCCGGCAGGAGCGGAGTCGTCGCACTGTTGTCGAAGTAAACCCGCTTCATGACTTGCATTTATTTTACGCCGCGTGGCCTTGGGCGACGGAGGCCACCGCGACCGAGCAGGCGGCAGCACACTGCAGGCACGCCCTGCGCCCCGGCTTCGATGGGGAATTCCAGAGAAGGACGGACACACCGGCGAACCCTACTGGCGGGCGGTCAGTTCTGTGGCCTCGCGTTCGGAGAGCGTGAACTTCACGTCTGTCGTTCCGTTGGCTGTCACGCTCACACTCTTGATCCAGGTCAGAGGCGGGGAAAAAATCGGCCGCTGGACGCGCACCTGCGTCATGACATCGTAGACCGACCCCTGTCCCACGACCTTCCAACCCTCATGCCAAGCCACGATCTCGTAGTTCCCGGGGGGAACGTCCGTCAGTTCAAAGCTCCCGTCCGCGTCCGTCACCGCATAGTAGGGATGCGGCACCACCAGAATCTCCGCGTTCATCCACACGTGACCCGCGTTGCAGCGCAGGTCCACCAGCCCGTCCCGGTTCAGGGTCCGGCTCACCACCTGGTCCACGAAGGGAAAGGGCAAGTTGTAGTCAGCGGCGCCGGACATGTGCACCGTATGCAAGGTGTGATCGCTGCTCTTGATCTTCAGTGTCCCGTTGTCTGGGACCAGGAGAATGTGCGGTTCATAGCGGCAGTTCTTCTGATTGAGGAACTGCCGCGCTTCCGGCAGTTCCACGGCTTTCCCTTGCGTGATGTCTTTCAGATACACCACCGTGTTGGCCACACCCCCGTTCGGACCGACCAACAGTCGTTCCAGGTCACGCTTCTTCTGCGAGTTAGGATCGCAGATTTCCGGATCCTTATTGATGAGTAGCGACACGGTCTTGGGAACAGGGCCAGCCCACTTCACGGTACCCCGGACCGTGCCCCCATCATGGACTGTGATTACCTGATACTTCGATTGAGCGGCTGCGGGGACGACGCCCAGCGACAGCGCTGCTAATAGTAACGTGCCCCTCATCATGTTCCGTACCCCTCAGGGAACCTTCTGTGTTCGGACGCGACGCCCAGAGTCGACCGGTAGCGACAAGGTTCCCTGCCATGACGGCAACCTGACGCGTCTTTGGATTGAAATTTTTCCCAATCCCGGGCTGTGCCGGGGACGCCGTACCCCACAACGTCATAACTGCCAATATTCGCAACCTAGGAGCAGCTGGGAGGGCACTCAAGTAACGAAGGTGAGGTGACTAACAGGATCGACGCTGGAAAATCAGCGTAAGTGTATAAGAATTCTGCAGGGCCCCGTGGGACGCTGGATCAGGGCCGGTTACTTTGGTTTTTTCGCCAGGAGCACACAGTCGACCTCCCCGGCCGAACTCTATCGTTCTGCGATCGGTACGTAGGGGGCGGGATACGCTGGGCCGATGTAGTCGGCGCGCGGCCGGATCAGGCGATTGTCGTCCAGTTGCTCGATCACGTGGGCCGACCACCCGCTGATCCGCGACACCGCGAACACGGGCGTAAACAGGTCTACATCAATCCCCAACGTGTGATAAGTCGAAGCTGAATAGAAATCGACATTGGCATTCAACTTCCTCTCGGCTTTGACGAACTGTTCGATGCGGTTGGAGATGTCGAACCACTTGCTTTCGCCACTGGAGTAGCCTAGGTCCCGGGACATCCTGCGCAGGTGCGTGGCCCGGGGATCTTCGGTGTGATAGACCCGGTGTCCAAAGCCCGGCACCTTCTTTTTCTGGGACAGCATGCCCTTCACGTACTCCAACGGATCGGCGCCATCTCGGTCAATTGCCTGTAGGATGTGGAACACCGCCTCGTTGGCGCCCCCGTGCAGCGGCCCCTTCAGCGCGCCGATCGCCGATGTGGTCGCGGAGTGCATGTCGGACAGAGTGGCCGCGGTCACGCGCGCCGCAAACGTGGATGCGTTGAGTTCGTGGTCTGCGTGCAGAATGAGCGCGATGTCCAGCGCCCGCTCCGCCGTGGCCGAAGGTGCCGTACCGTTCAGCATCAATAGGAAATTCGCGGCATGAGACAACGAACGGTCCGGGTCCACTAGGCTTTTGCCTTTACGGATCCGGTCATAGGCCGCCACGATCATCGCAATCTGCGATGTCAGGCGGATGGCCTTATGAACATTCGCTTCGTGGTCGTTGCTTTGAAATTCAGGATCGTAGAACGAGAGCGTCGACACCGCTGTCCGCAGCACATCCATGGGTAGCGCGTGCTTCGGCATCCCCCGCAAGAAATTGAGGATCGAGGCGTCCAATTTGCGCTCTTCCCCCATTCGCTCGCGGAGGTCGCGCAATTCGTTTTGCTTGGGCAAGCGCCCGAACCACAGCAGGTGGCAGGTTTCCTCGAAGGTGGAATGGTCTGCCAGGTCGTGAATATCAATCCCGCGATACGCCAGAACGCCCCGGTCGCCATCGATGTAACAAATGCTGGAAGTGGTTGCCACCACTCCTTCCAATCCCTTGGGGGCATGCGTGGTTATGCTCGACATACTTTCCTCGCCGGTTCGTGGATCAGTTCCGTAGCTTTCGGACGGAGAATACTGCCACGGGGCGCAACCCATTGTTATACGCCAAAAGTCACCGTCGTTCCAAACCGGGCTCACGGCTCTGACCTGCGGCGTATAGTAAGGGTTTGCTTCCCGTCACCGCTCACGGTGGGCACGGCAGCTCCCCGCCGGCACCCTGCTGTGGGAAACTGTACCATCTGGAGTGATCATGAAACGCGCTCTGCTTCGGTTCTTCCTGGCTGCATCGGTTTGGTTCAGTCTCCTTTGCCTGGCCGACGAAGGCATGTGGCTGTACAATGCCTTCCCCAAAGACGGGGTGAAGGCCAGGTATGGTTTCGAGCCTACGCAGCAGTGGCTTGACCAGGTACGCCTGTCCTCTGTCCGCTTCAACAACGGCGGGTCAGGCTCGTTCGTCTCTCCGCAGGGCTTGACCTTTACCAACCACCATGTGGGCGCCGTCTGTATCCAGCAGCTTTCCACCCAGGGTCACGACTACATGAAAGAGGGTTACTACGCCCGCACCCAGGCTGAGGAAGCTAAATGTCCGGACCTTGAACTCAACGTCCTGCTGAGCATTGAGGACGTCACCTCGGCGGTCGATGCCGCACTGAAGCCCGGCATGTCCGTGGCCGAAGCCGGCCAGGCTCAGCGCTCGGCCACGGCGCAGATCGAAAAGGATTGCGCCGCGTCCACTGGCCTGCGCTGCGATGTCATCACTCTGTACTCCGGCGCAGTCTACAACCTCTATCGCTACAAGAAGTACACCGATGTCCGCCTGGTCTTCGCTCCCGAGTTCGACGCCGCCTTTTTCGGAGGTGATCCCGACAACTTTACCTACCCCCGATACGACCTCGACATCTCGTTCTTCCGCGTCTACGAGAACGACAAACCCGCTCATATCGAGAACTACTTGCACTGGTCGCCTCAAGGGGTCAAGGATGACGAGTTGATCTTCGTCTCAGGCAACCCCGGCTCAACCGGCCGATTACGCACCGTGGCTCAGCTCGACTACCTGCGTGACGTGGACTACCCCTCGCGTCTGGAGACGTACAAGCGGCGCATCGCGATGCTCGAGAAATTCAGCGGGCAATCCGAGGAGAATGGCCGCATCGCCAAGGAAGAGATCTTCGGCAACCAGAACTCGTTTAAGGCGATCACCGGTTACCTCGAGGGGCTCGAGGACAGAAGGATCATGGAAACCAAGCAGGGCGAGGAAGACCGGCTGCATGCTGCCTTCAAGGCCAATCCCGATGCCGGGGCTGAGGACCCCTGGACGGCAATCTCCGCTGCCATGGACACCCAGCGCAAAATCTACCTGCCGCTCACCTACCTAGAGCGCTTGCGCGGATTCAACGCCGACCTCGCCCAATATGCCCGGATTCTGGTCCGATCGGCTGTCGAGAAACCCAAGCCCAACGACCAGCGGCTGCGGGAATACCGCGACTCGGCGTTGCCCTCCCTTGAGCAGCAGCTGTTCTCCACTGCCCCCGTCTACAAGTCGCTGGACACCGTGACTCTTGCCGACTCCCTGGCCCAGATGCGCGATGCTCTTGGCGCCGACAGTCCGGCCGTGCAGAAGGCGCTCAGCGGAAAGTCGCCCGAGGAAGTGGCCAAAGACCTGATCGCCAATACCCAGCTCGAGGATCCCGCCGTGCGCAGGCAACTCTACGCGGGCGGAGCAGCAGCCGTGGATGCCTCCCCCGATCCTCTCATCGTCCTCATGCGGAACATCGATCCCGATGCGCGTGCCGCGCGCAAAGAGTATGACGACCGGGTCGACGCCGTGGAGCGTCGCGATGGAGGGCAGATTGCCAGGATCCGGTTCGTCAAGACCGGCTTCAACCAGCCTCCGGACGCAACCTTCACACTCCGCCTGAGCTACGGCGCGGTCAAGGGCTACGCTGAAGGCGGCCAGAAGATTCCATACTTCACCACCATGGGCGGGGCTTTCGCGCACGCGGCCAAACACAACGGCAAGCCCCCCTACCAGCTGCCCGAAAGCTGGAACAAGGCCAAGGCAAAGCTCGAACTTTCCGTCCCCCTGAACTTTGTTTCCACCGCTGATATCATCGGGGGCAATTCCGGAAGCCCGACGGTTAACCGTGAGGGGGAAGTCGTCGGCATCATTTTCGACGGCAACATCCAGTCTCTGGTCTGGAATTTCGCCTTCGACGACAGGGTGGGCCGGGCCATACACGTCGATTCCAGGGGCATCCAGGACGCCCTGCGCACGATCTACAATGCTCGCCCGCTGGCCGACGAACTGATGGGAACGAAAGCCGCGCCCGAGCGCACCAAATAAAGTTCGGGAAGGGTCGGCCGACGCCGGGCTCATCCTCAACCCTGGCGAGCGGTGAACCTGACTTGTCGTGGGCTGCCCGGCCGTCCGCACCAACTCCTCACAAGTCCTCGGTCCCGGTTCAAGCGGGCCAGACTTCCAATGCAGTCCCGCTCAGGATTCGCTCCGTTGTTTCCCGCTTGAGTCGCAGATTTCGGAAATCCTCTAGGTTCTGCTTCACATCCGGCACGCCCGGACCTGGCCAGTCCGTGCCGAACAGCGTTTTGTGCGCGATCTCCTCCAGCCGGGGAAAATACTGGAGTAGCGTCTTCGGCGGAATCCCGCTGATATCGAGGTACACATTCGCGTGCCTCCGTACCAGGAAAAATGCCGTATCCATCCACAGCGGCCGCCCGCCATGCGCAAGAAGAATCTTCAGTTTGGGAAAATCCACCGCTACATCGTCTACGTAGATGGGATCACCGTACTTGTTGCGGGCTCCGGGAAAAACCGATGTCCCGGTGTGAAACATGACCGGAATCCCGTTCGCCTCCGCGGCACGGTAGATGATTTCCAACTCCTTCACCCCGGCGAGGTAGTCGTTGGGATACAGCAACTGGTGCGGCGGGTGAATCTTGATCATCCGTATCCCGAGGCGTAGCAACTGCTCCACATCGGCCAGGATGTTCGCGGTGTGTCGCGGGTGCAGACTCCCACAGGGGATCAGGCGCCGCGGGTCCTGCTTCACATACTCCGCCACGAACTGGTTCACCCCCGCGGTAAACCCGATGACTTCAGGCGCTACGTAGTTGATCAGCACAGCCCGGTCGATTCCCGCGGCGTCCATGAACAGGAGAAATGCCTCGGGCGAGCGGCACAATTCCTCGATCTGCGCGAAGTTTGCCCGCTTGGCCCTCATCAGCTCGAGCGCCTCCGCCTTGAACATCTCAACGGGAGAAATATGAATGTGACAGTCCGTGATCAAGGCAGTCGTGGCTCGTCAGTCGGTCGTTGTCAGTCGTTGGCCGTCAATCGTCGGTTAAGCAGCGGGCGTCCTTCCCGCCCCCGGAGGCCTACTTCCCCGTCCATTTGGGAGCGCGCTTCTCAAGAAACGCAGCAACCCCTTCGCGCGCATCCTGGGTCCACATCAGCTCCTCGAAATAGACTTTCTCCGCTCGGGACAGGCCTTTGTCAAAGTGCATGGAGTCCCATGCATACATCGCCTTCTTGGTGACGGCCAGCGCTGCCGGGCTGAGCTTTGCCAGATGCTCCAAGACCACTTCCGTCCTGGTCTCCAGCTGCGCGTCGCGCGTGCTGTAATTCGCCAGTCCCAACCTCTGCGCCTCTGCGCCGTCAAACGTCCGGCCGGTCAGGATAAGCTCCGCCGCGCGCTTTTGTCCCACCAGCGCTGCCAGTGCGGTCGCGGCGACAGGCGGGAAGCAACCCAGGGAGATCTCGGGAAACCCCCAGGTGGCGGTCTCCGCCGTGACCACGAGATCGCACAGTATCGCCAGCTCGGCGCCACCGCCGAGACAATTCCCCCGCACCGCAGCCAACGTCACCTTGCGCGAGGTCACCAGCGCTCTCAAGATGGCGTGGAACTTGGTGAGCATCTCCTGGACTCTCTCTGGCTTATGCGCGGCCACATCGACGCCGGCAGAGAACCCGCTGCCAGACCCCGCAAATACGGTCATGGACACCGCTGGCATCTGTTCTACCTCCGCCACCGCCATAGCCATCTCTTCCATCATCGGGATATCAATGACGTTCAGCGGGGGGTGCTGCAGCGTAATACGCGCGACCGGGGGTTCGATCGCCAACGCGATTCGCGGAGCATCTGGGGAAGTCACGCGAGCAAGGATACAGCAACGTGTGTGGAAGGGACACTCCGGTCGCTCAGTGGGCCGGCATTGTTGTGCGCCTCCAAGATAGAGCCGCTACCGCGGCCTCCCAACCTGGGGGCAACGGGTATGCGTTTCTACAGCCCTGCTGTCAAACCCTTGGGGCAGTCTTCCCCGCGGGGTGGCACACCGACAGCGAGCAGTTGCCCGCAGGTGGGTGCCAAATTATTTTGAATCAACATCCTGATAACGAGGGCTACGCTCTCTGACATGTCATGGAAGCAAGCTACGGGAAAATCAAAGGCCCTGGAATCGTCGAGCCCTGTGGTCGACGACTCAAGCTACAAATTGATGGCTGACTTGCGGGGCTCGGCAATGGTTGCGAACGGATCGCGTGCCCCTTGCTTCCCTGTGATCCAGCGCTTCTCGTTGGTGATCAGCTCCAGCAGGTGCTTCTTGTCCTCCGGGGTCGGCATGGCCTCGTTCAGATGCCGCCGGTACGCCTCGTCGCTTAGCGGCTCGCCGGTCTCGGCGTGGAACTTCTGTCCTGCGAACCGCCCGATGCCGCGGTTGAACCGGATATCCGGCGCATAGAGCTTCTTCGTCCCGGGCTTCAGGAACCCGTTCAGCCGTCCGATCAGCCCCGCCACCTCGTCGCGATATAGGTGGCGGTTGTAGTCGTTGAGGTCGTCGAGTTGCGCCTCCTGCTGGTTCTGCGGCTCGTTATAGCGCCCCTTGATGCCCCACACGTACGCCCAGTGCGCCGACGAAGAATGATCTGTCCCAAACAGATCGTACGAGCAGGAAATCCACTTGTTCAGGTATTTCTGGATCAGCCAGCCCGGAATCACGTCTGCCTCAACGATCCGGCGCAGACCGTCGTTTCCGGTCCCCATGTGGAACGCTTCCTCGCGCAGCATGTACGACATGGACCTCCCCAGCGGTGCAAATGCCGAGTACTTCAGCATCTGCAGTTGGAACTTGCCGTCGCGGTCCACGAAGTCGGTGTAAGTGAAGAAGTCCATCCAGTTGTCGACGTCCACGTTGAAGGCGCCGAGCAAGCGGCGGTTCTCAAATGCGCGCCGCTCCAACATCTTTTGCGCCTCGACCTTGCCCGAATAGCCGAAGTGATCGAGCAGCAGCGCACACATCTGCCATCCGTGCCGCATCTCCTCGATCATTACCCGGGTCAGAGCGCGACGGTCCCAATCGGTGGGCGCCGTCTCAAACAGATTGCGCTGCTGTTCGACCGAGGCAAACTCCGTATCACCCTGGTAGACGATCATGTTCAGCAGCGCGTCACGCATCTGCTGCGTGGGGATCTGGCGCAGGTTCTCCCACTTGCGCCGCCCCTTGTAGTGGCCGAACTGGATCTCTTCGGTCTCGATTGCGCCGTAGAGCGTATCGAAATGGAAGCTGGTGATCTCGTCGCGGTCGACGCCGACCTCCTTGCGCCACTCGTCGAACAGACCGACCCACTCGCTGAAGGTTCCGATTTTTGCCACTTTCCCCGGCATGGTTCACTTCCTTGTTAGCTTTTAGGGGTTAGCCCTTGAATCACTAAGCCTGTGTTCATCCCATGTTCAGCCACACCGTCTTGATCTCCGTGTAGTACTCCAACGCCGCCTGCCCCAGCTCGCGGCCAAAGCCTGAGCTCTTGTATCCGCCGAAGGGCAAGGACGCATCCATCAGCCCGTAGGTGTTGATCCACACCGTGCCGGCGCGCAGTCGCCGCGAGACCTGATGTGCTTTCTTGAGGTCTTTGGTCCACACGGCTGCCGCCAGGCCATAGGAACTGCGGTTGGCCAGCTCGACGACCTGGTCGACATCGTCAAAGCTGAGGGCTGCCAGCACCGGCCCGAAGATCTCTTCCTGCGCGATCTTCATGTCGTTGCGGACCCCATCGAAGATGGTCGGCTCGATGAAGAATCCTTTCCCACCATCGACCGACACGCGCTTTCCGCCAGCGATCAGCTGGGCGCCTTCTTTTTTCCCGGCCTCGATGTAGTCGAGGACGGTGTTCATCTGCTCCCGGCTGACAATCGCACCCATACGCGTTTTGGGGTCCAGCGGATCACCCGGCTGCATCTTTTTCGTGCGCGCGACCAGCTTGTCCATGAACTCGTCTCGCAGCCTGCTCTCGACGAACAGCCGCGACCCGGCGTTGCACACCTCACCCTTGCCGTAGAAGATCCCGTTGATCGCGCCCCGCACGGCGCTGTCGAGGTCGGAGTCGGCAAAGACGATGTTGGGAGACTTCCCCCCCAGCTCCAGGGTTACGCGCTTGAGCGTCTCCGCCCCGCTGCGCATGATTTCCTTGCCCACGGCGGTCGACCCGGTGAACGCAATCTTGTCGATTCCAGGATGGCGCACGATCGCTTTCCCGGTCTCCGGCCCGCCGGTGACGATGTTCAGCACCCCGGGGGGAACGCCCGCTTCCACGGCGAGCTCGCCGAAACGCAGCGTGGTCAGTGGCGTCTGCTCCGCCGGCTTCAGAATCATGGTGTTGCCGCAGGCGAGCGCCGGACCCAATTTCCAGGAGGCCAGCAGCAAGGGGAAATTCCAAGGGATGATCAGCCCGACCACGCCCACCGGCTCGCGCAGCGTGTAGGTGAAAGCCGTGTCGGAGGCATTGATCGTTTCGCCGTGGATCTTGGTGGCCCAGCCGGCGTAGTAGCGCAGGACGTCGACCACCATCGGCATGTCGACCTGGCGCGACTCGAAGATCGGCTTGCCGTTGTCGAGGGTCTCCAGTTCGGCCAGTTCGTCGATGTTCTTCTCGACCAAATCGGCCAGCCGCCAAATCATCCGCCCGCGTTCACTGGCCGGCATCGTGCGCCACCGGCCGCCTTCAAACGCGCGGCGAGCGGCCTGGACTGCTCGATCCACCTCCTGGGCGGAAGCCTCCACCGCGGACGTAAGTACCTCGCCAGTTGCGGGGTTAATGCTGTCCAATGTCTTGCCGCCCTCGACCCATTGCCCGTCGATCAGGAGGCGGCCGGGTTCAATTTTTGCCTTGGTCGCCGTTATCATATTGTCTTCACTTCGCCTTGAATTCGGCAGGGCGCTTCTCCACGTAGGCGTTCAGCCCTTCTTTGGCGTCTTCGCTCTGGAAGAGCAGTTGCTGGTTCTCGCGTTCCAGCGCCAGCGCCGCTTCGAGCGGAACCTCCCAGCCGGTCTGCACGGCCCGTTTGATGCGGCCCACCGCCTTCGATGCCTTGTTCGGCGGGCAGAACTGGCGGGCGTACTCCATCACGTTCTCCATGAAGCCGTCACGCGCGTAGATGTCATTTACAATTCCCATCTCTTTGGCCTCTTCAAAGGAGAAGGTGTTGCCGGTGACGATCAGCTCGATGGCCCGGCTCTTCCCCACCAGCCTGGAGAGCCGCTGCGTCCCGCCTGTGCCCGGCAGCACGCCGAGGTTTACCTCGGGCAACCCGATTTTGCCCGCGTCCTTGCGGGCGATGCGGATGTCGGCTGCCATCGCGATCTCCAACCCGCCTCCGACGCAGTGCCCGTTCAGGGCCGCGATCACAAGCTTGGGCGTGTGTTCCAGGCGCAGCAGGGTCTCATTGGCGTGCAGGCAGAAGTAGTACTTGAAGGTGGGATCGACGCTGGCCAGCATCTTGATGTTGGCGCCGGCGGAGAAGAACTTGTCGCCGGCGCCGGTGAGCACGATCACGTGCACCTCGTTGTCCATGCGCGCGGCGAGGATCGCTTCGTCCAGCTGCCGGTTCATCTCGTAGGTGTAGGTGTTGGCCGGCGGATCGCACATCTCGATCACAGCCACGCCGCCCTCTCTCCGGTAGTGGATCAGTGGCTTCGCGCTTTCCCCGGCTGCCGCCTGCGTTGTCGTAGCCATCTCAGTCTCCTTTCGATCTCGCATTCCCTAAGCTCTTCCTTGCAGCCTCAACCCTGTCCTTTGCGTTTGCCCGGGCTGGCGCTGATCCCGTACAGGAAGATCTCCGCCATCGAGCGCGCCAGTTCCTCGGCCCCGCCATCCTTGCGCGGGTTGTACCAGGTATAGATCCAGTTCATCATTCCGAACAGGCTCAAAGCCGCGGTCCGGCTGGAGAATTCCAGTCCCCTGGCGCGCTTCAGCTGTTCCAGCAGGTCCACGCAGGCGCGCACGTACTCGCGCTTCATGCCGGCGATCTCCGCACCGTACGTGTTCTTCAGCACCTCGTCCTCATGGGAGAGCACTTTCATGGCTTTCTGGTCGGCCAGGAAGTATTCGAGGTGGTTCCGGATGAAAAGCCGGATCTTCGCCTCCGGGTCGACCACGCCCGCGAGGCGCCGGCGCAGGCGCTCGAGGATGGTGGCGAAGGTGTGCCGCTGGATGAGGTAAAGCAGTTTTTCCTTGGACTCGAAGTAGTAGTAGAGTCCGGCCAGCGACATGCCGGCGGCACGAGAGAGGTCGCGCATGGAGGCGCCCTGGTAGCCGCGCTCGTCAAAGACTTCGATGGCGTGGGCGAGGATCTCCGCCAGCCGGCGGTCGAACCGATTCTCCCGTGGAACCGCCGGCCGACGCCGCGGCCGCCGGGCAGCCGGGGATGAGGCAGAAACAGACATGGCTTATCGAACGTTCGTTCGAATCGATTATAGCCCGGTTGTCACCTTGGTCACAAGCTCGCGGGACCGCTCTTCAGTGCCGGATATCCGCCATCAGGCGCTCGACCTCGGCCTTGAGGTCGGCGGTGAGGGGTAGCAGAGGCAGGCGCACGGTGCCGCCGAAATAGCCGTTCAGGTCCATGGCGTACTTCACGCCCGGGATGCCCAGGGTGCCCACAACGCGCTCGCCAGCCTGCGCGATCCTGTCCTGCGCCAGTTGTGCCAGGGTATCGTCGCCCTCTTTCCAGGCGGCATAGACTTCGTAGCAGGCCGTGGGAGCGGGATCGGCGAACGCGAGGATTGCCCCTACTGCTCCGGCTTGAAGCGACGGCTTCAGCTTGTGGGCCGCGCCCACCAGCACCTGGAACCCGACTTCCTTCGTTCGTGTCTTGATTCCGGCTACTACGCGGATGGCGGAGGATGACGCCGCGCTGGGTGGGCGAGACGCTTGTCCCTCCACCCTCTCTTGCGAGAAGCCTCCGAGCGCTGCCAGTGGCACCAGTTCCCCGCCGTTGCCGTCGCCGGCAGTGTTCAGCATGCGCGGCGTAACCGCCTCGAATGTCTCGGTCACGGTGACGTTGCGCTTTACCTGGCGGGTGCCTTGAGCCATCTTCCGCACCTTCTCGACGTCGCCGCTCGATTCCTTGATTCCGATGATGTTGGGATGACCAGCCAGTTCGATCACGATCTCGGCGGGCAGGTCGTACCCGGTGGCCTGGGGAAAGTTGTAGATGATGACGGGCAGGGGAGAGCGATCGGCGAGGGTGCGATAGAAGGCCAGCATGTTTGGCGGCTTCATCTGGCCCCGGTAGTAATGTGGCGTGCGCACCATGGCTACGTCATAGCCGATCTCGGCCGCGTATTCGGTCAGCCGCAGGGTCTCGAGCGCGGACTCAATGCCGGTTCCTGCGATCAGCACTTTGTGGTTGGCGGCCGCATGGCGCGCCGTCTTGAGCACCTCGCGCCGCTCTTGGTCAGAAAGGAGGATCGCTTCGCCGGTTGAGCCCAGCACCACGATGCCCGCGACGGGAGTGCGCGAATAGTGCTCGACGTTGGCTTCGAGCTTCTTGTGGTAGACCTTGCCGTCGGGATAGAAGGGCGTGGTTAAGGGAGGAAAAATGCCGGAGAGAAGCATAGGGCAGCTCCTGGCTGCTGGCTGTGTTGGCCGTCAGCAGTCAGCTCTTAGCTTAGCAGCAAGGCCGCTCCCGAAGCGCATTCTTCAACCGGTGCCAACAGGCATGGGCGTGTCGGCGACCGACGTGGACTGATCGACCGAGGCTGGTGCGAGGGTCGTTTTTCGGCAGACGGCGGAGCCATGCTTGAGTTCGCGGGCCCGGGCGCCCGCGCTACATCCACGGCTAGCCCTTACCCGCCAAGCGCTCCGCATGCAGCTGCTGCAGAGCCTGGACGCGCACCTCCCCGCGCTGCAGGGCGGCGATGCCTTCAGCGGCGGCCCGGGCGGCGGAGAGCGTGGTGATGGTGGGGATCCTCGCGGTCACCGAGGCGCGGCGGATCGCCTTTTCGTCGAAGAATGGGTCCACGCCGCGGGGGGTGTTGATGATCAGCTGGATGCGTTCGCCCTTGATCAGGTCCACGGCGTTGGGCCGACCTTCTTTCACCTTGTAGACCCGCTCGACGGTCAGGCCGGCGTTTTCCAGCACGTCTGCCGTGCCGGCAGTCGCCACCAAGTTGAAGCCCATGTCGACGAAGCGACGGGCGACTTCGGCGACGTGGGACTTGTCCTGGTCGGTGACACTGATAAAGACCGCGCCCCGGGTCGGCAGTTTCTGTCCGGCCGAGAGTTGGGCTTTGGCGAAGGCCTCACCGAAGTTGTCGGCCACTCCCATGACTTCTCCGGTAGACTTCATTTCCGGCCCCAGGACGGTGTCGACGCCGGGAAATTTGGTCCAGGGAAAGACGGGCGACTTTACGTAGAAGCAACGCCCGGTGTCGAGGTCGGCCTTGCGCTCGATGAATTCGGGCAGGAATTCGCGCAGCTTGCGGCCGGTCATCAACCGCGAGGCGATCTTGGCCAGGGGCACGCCCGTAGCTTTTGAGACATAGGGCACGGTGCGCGACGCCCGCGGGTTGACTTCCAGCACGTACACCCTCCCACTTTCCGAGCCGTTCCCTTTCGCGGTGACATTGGGCGTCCGCGGGATCGCGAACTGGATGTTCATCAATCCGATCACCTTCAGCGTCCGCGCCAGATTGAAGGTGTACTGGCGCATGCGGTCGAGCAGCACCGCCGGAATGTCTACGCTCGGCAGCACGCAGGAGGAATCCCCGGAGTGGATGCCAGCCTCTTCGATATGTTGCATGATGCCGCCGATGACCACGTCTTCGCCGTCGGCCAGCGCGTCCACGTCGACTTCGATGGCGTCTTCAAGGAAGTGGTCGATCAGCACCGGCCGGTCCTGGGAATACTCGACGGCTTCTTTCATGTAGCGGACGACGGTGTCCTCGTCGTAAGCGATGACCATGGCGCGTCCGCCCAACACGTAGGAAGGCCGCACCAGCACCGGATACCCGACGCGCTTGGCACCTTCCACGGCTTCTTCCAGCGAGGTGGCCATAGCGCCGGGAGCCTGGGGAATCCCCAGTTCATCGAGAAGTTTGCCGAAGCGCTTGCGGTCCTCGGCGAGATCGATCGACTCCGGCGAAGTTCCAATGATCGGAACCCCCGCAGCCTTGAGCGGAAGCGCAAGGTTCAGCGGAGTTTGTCCGCCAAACTGCACGATCACACCGACCGACGCGCCGCCCGAGGTCTCGTGCTCGTAGACGGCGAAGACGTCTTCCAAAGTCAGGGGCTCGAAGTAGAGTCGGTCGCTGGTGTCGTAGTCGGTGGAGACGGTCTCCGGGTTGCAGTTGATCATCACCGTTTCGTAGCCGTCTTCGCGCAGCGCGAACGCAGCGTGGCAGCAGCAGTAGTCGAACTCGATACCCTGCCCGATGCGATTGGGCCCGCTGCCCAGGATCAAGACCTTGTTGTTTTTGGTCGGCGCCGCCTCGTCTTCTTCCTCGTAGGTCGAGTACAGGTAAGGCGTGTAGCTTTCGAATTCCGCGGAGCAAGTGTCCACCCGCTTGTAAACCGGACGCAGGCCGTGTTTGCGGCGAAAGTGGCGGACTTTCTCTTGCCCGCCTTTGCCCTCCAGACGCCAAACCGAGGCCAGCCGGCCGTCGGAGAATCCCATGCGCTTGGCCTCGCGCACGACGTGGGAGGGAACGGACTCCATGGGGTGCTTCTCCAGCTCCAACTGCATGTCGTTGATCTCTTTCAGCTGGTAGAGGAACCAGGGATCGATCGACGTCATCTTCGCGACCTGCTTGACGGTATATCCCTGGCGAACCGCGTAACGGACATAGGCCAGGCGCTCCGGGTGCGGCGTTACCAAGCGTTGCGTCAGAATCTTGGGCTCGATCTTTTCCGAGCCGACCTTGCGCCCGGTATCGAGCGCGCGCACGGCCTTGAGCAGCGCTTCCTTAAAGGTGCGGCCGATGGCCATGACCTCGCCCACCGACTTCATCTGCGGGCCCAGGCTCTCATCCACGCCCGGGAACTTCTCGAACTGCCACTTCGGAATCTTCACGACCACGTAGTCGAGGGTGGGCTCGAACGAAGCCGGTGTCTTGCGCGTGATGTCATTGGGAATCTCGTCGAGGGTGTAGCCGACCGCCAGCTTGGCTGCGATTTTCGCGATGGGGAATCCGGTGGCTTTTGAGGCCAGCGCGGAGGAGCGCGACACGCGCGGGTTCATCTCGATGACCACCATCCGCCCGGTCTCCGGGTTCACGGCGAACTGGATGTTCGACCCCCCGGTCTCCACCCCGATCTCGCGGATGACGGCGATGGCGGCATCACGCATCGCTTGGTATTCGCGGTCGGTGAGCGTCTGTGCCGGGGCGACGGTGATCGAGTCGCCGGTGTGCACGCCCATGGGATCGAAGTTCTCGATCGAGCAAATGATGATGACGTTGTCCTTGAGGTCGCGCATCACTTCCAGCTCGAATTCTTTCCAGCCGAGCACCGATTCCTCGATCAGCGCCTCGTGCACCGGGGAGAGGTCAAGACCGCGAGCCAGCACCTCCATCAGTTCTTCGCGATTGAAGGCGATGCCGCCGCCGGTGCCGCCCAGGGTGAATGAGGGACGGATGATGACCGGGAAGCCGATTTTGCCGGCGAATTCGAGGCCATCTTTGAGGTTGTTCACCAGCGCTGACTTGGGGACGTCGAGGCCGATCTTCTGCATCGCGTCCTTAAAGAACAGCCGGTCCTCGGCCTTTTTGATAGCCGCGATGTTGGCACCGATGAGCTGCGCGTTGTACTTGTCGAGCACACCTCCGTCGGACAACTCGACGGCCAGGTTCAGCGCCGTCTGCCCGCCGACCGTGGGCAGGATGGCGAAACCCGCGCCCGGCGCCATTTCGCGCTCGAGGCGGATGATCTCTTCCAGGTACTCGCGGGTAAGCGGCTCGATGTAGGTGCGGTCGGCCGACTCCGGATCGGTCATGATGGTGGCCGGGTTGGAGTTGGCGAGCACGACCTCAAAGCCTTCGGACTTGAGCGCCTTGCAGGCCTGGGTGCCGGAGTAGTCGAATTCTGCCGACTGTCCGATGATGATGGGGCCGGAGCCGAGGATCAGGATTTTCGAGATGTCAGTGCGTCGTGGCATGGAGAATCAGATTGTTTCTAGCTGCCTTTCGTAGCCTCGGCGGCGCTTCCGGTTGTGGGGCGGTTCCCATCTTGCCTGAGGTAAGGGTGTTTGGAAAGGGTTTCTGCCGGGACCTGGGTCACGGAGAGGTAATCATCGCTCGTGTCGTGAATGCGATGATCAGAGAGCCCCTTCTCACAGACCTCCATGTTCCGGCCCAGCTCCTTGTTTGCCCCCTGGGAAACTCCACCTTAATGAACTGGAGGCCTTTCTCCAGGCTGGCCAACTGCGTGCGAAAGAGCTGTCGGTCGTCCGGCGTAATCACGAACGCGTGCACCCAGTCCGCCGAACCCCGGTTGTGGCAGAGCCTCTCGACTAGCAGGTCCGTCGAGCCCGGGTTGCCAAAAGGAAGCTCGCCGCTCCCGGGTGCTCGTCGTGACCATCCAGGGGGGGTTCGTGGCGTGTTCCCTGGCTGCTCGCAACCGCGAACCTCTGGAGCTAGAACCCCGATTATTTGCCTGGGCAGGGCGCGCCCCGGCGCCTTCAAAACACAGCTCCCGGACTAGCGACTACTGCCTTTCCACTCCTCCATCATCTTTACGAAGTCCTTGAACAAGTAATGCGAATCGTGGGGGCCTGGCGCCGCTTCCGGGTGGTACTGCACGCTAAACAGGGGCAGGTTGCGGTGGCGCAATCCCTCCAGCGTGTTGTCGTTCAGATTGATGTGCGTCAGCTCCACTTCACCCTGGGGCAGCGAATCGGGATCTACGGCGAAGTTATGATTGTGCGCCGTGATCTCAATCTTCCCCGTCTTCACCTGCTTCACGGGATGATTGCCGCCGTGGTGGCCGAATTTCAGCTTATAGGTCTTGCCCCCCAACGCCAGGCCGGTCAGCTGATGCCCCAGGCAAATTCCGAATATGGGTTGCCGTCCCATCAGCCGGCGAATGTTCTCTATCGCGTACCGGCAGGGCTGGGGATCCCCAGGGCCGTTCGACAGGAAGATTCCGTCCGGCTTCAGGGCCAGCGCGTCTTCGGCCGGGGTTTCCGCGGGAACCACGGTTACTTTGCAACCTTCGCCGCGCAGCTTGCGGAGGATGTTCTGCTTGATGCCGTAGTCATAGGCCACGACGTGAAAGCGCGCGGGCTCGTCTTTTACGCCCACCACCGCCACGGGTTCGTGCGAGCGTTCGCCGAGTTCCCACACGTAGGAGCGCTTGGTGCTGACAACCTTGGCTAGATCGGCACCGTCCATCTTGGGAATCGATTGCGCCTTGGCCACCAGCTTCTCTGTGTCGGTCTCGATGGTCGAGACCACGCCGCGCATGACGCCCTGGTCGCGGAGGTGGCGCACTAGGGCCCGGGTGTCGATTTCGGCCAGCACCGGGATTTTGAACTGCTCCAGGTACTCCTCAGCCACCTGCTGCGAGCGCCAGTTGGAGCTGACCTTGGAGAACTCGCGCACGATCAGGCCTTCGATGTAAGGGTGGGTGGCTTCGTTGTCTTCGGGAGTGGTCCCGTAATTTCCCACCTCGGGGTTGGTGAGAACGACAATCTGACCCGCGTAGGAGGGATCGGTGAAAATTTCCTGATAACCGGTGATGGAAGTATTAAAAACTACTTCCCCGTAGCATTCGCCCTTGGCGCCATAACCTTTGCCTTGAAAGATGCGCCCATCTTCCAGCGCAAGGATAGCCTGCATTCGTGCTCCCGGGATTCGATTTTACAGATTTTAACAGGGAGAGCAACGGCGCGGAAGAGGCCACGCCACAGAAAAACGAATCCTGAATCTTGATGTTCGAAAATTTCAAGCGCAGACGGAAGTGGTCTGGGTGGACATCGCGTCGCGACTGAGTGGCAGGCGGGTGAGGGGGAAGGATGGACCAGGAAGGTTCACGGGCGAGAACTGGAGGGTGGGGACGATGCCCTCGCGGGCCGCCGGATGGCAGCGGTCTGAAGTTGAATAGGCTTTCCCCCAGTCCGGCTAACGCAGGCGTCCCACTTTATCCACTGGCCAGTATCCGAAGACGGCTTTGCCGTAGATGTAGACTTCTTTGACTGGGCCGAAGTCCCGGCTGTCGTTGGACATGCTGCGGTGGTCGCCCAGCATGAAATAGCAGTGGGGCGGCACCTCGATCTCCAGGTAAGAGCGCTCGTCGGCGTATTCGGGGGGAACGTAGTTTTCTTCCAATGGCCGTCCATTCACATAGACCTGGCCGGCGTCGATGCGGATGTGGTCCCCGGCCAGGCCGATGACGCGTTTGATGTAGCTCTTGGAGGGATCTCGAGGGTAGCGGAAGACGACGATGTCGCCGCGCTCGATCGGCTCCCACCGGTACACGAACTTGTTAACGAAGATCCGTTCCTGGTCGTCGAGAGAAGGCATCATGCTGGTCCCTTCGACCTTCACCGGTTGGTACAGGAAGATAATGATGAAGGCCGAGATGGCCAGCGAGATGACCAAATCCCGCACCCACACGCCCAGCACGGGCAGCCGGCGTGTGGCGCTGAGCTTCGGAGTTTCCAGTTGGGTTGTGGGACCCCCAGGGGAGTACATGTTGGATCAATTCTATCCGGAATAGGCCACCAAGTTGAAGAGCGTGTTGCTCGGGCGAGCCCTCAGGGGTTGAACCTCGTTTTCCCGATTGGGTCTGGCTGGGTCTTGTGGTGCTCCTTTGTCAGGGGCCTTTTCCGATGGGAGGTGAACTCCCGGGTTGCCCGCCAGATGCGCCTTCTCACCGCCTCAGGGTACAATACGCTGGGTTGGGGGCTTTCCGATGAAACGTGGCCTAGTCCTCGTATCTCTATTTCTCGTGACGTTGACGATGACGGCGCAGTGGGCAACGCCCCAGGTGGAAGGTGCCGTCCCGGCCTACAACGCCGGTCCGCCGCGCAAGGGAACCAAGCTGCCTCCGATCCTGCCCAAAGAGAACCTATGGGGGGAGAACGCCCAGTATCCCTACCAGACCAAGGCTTACGACGTGGCTGCGAAGATCCCAGTCGTCCTGCACCAGCAGCCGTGCTACTGCTATTGCGACCGCATGGGGCACAACAGTCTGCATAGTTGCTTCGAAGGCACGCATGGCGCCCAGTGTGACACTTGCATGAAGGAACTCTTCTACGCCTACGCGCAGAACAAGAAGGGCAAGACGGCGGTGCAGATCCGCCAGGGGATCATCAAGGGCGAGTGGAAGCAGGTGAACCTGGACGAGGCCGCCACTGACTGACAGCGGCTCGTTGAACGCTGGTGGTCCAGCTGGGCAGGAAAGCCTCGCTGTACAGTTGTCGTTTCGCGTCACATGTCTATCGTGCCTGCAACCGAGGCGAGAGGCCAATCCCGCATCCCTTATAATCGGAGTCGCCAGTTATCTCTCATAGATTGCGCTCCGAAGGAGCTGTTACGAAAAGCACAGGAAGAGTCCTACACATGGCACAGAAACCCACCGCAAAGAAGTCCCTGGCCGACGATCCCAAGATCGCGCAGGCCGTCCAGAACTATGAAGCCGGCCTCCGCGCCATGCAGGAACATAAGTTTGACAAGGCCAAGACTCACCTCCAGAAAGTCGTGGGGGGGCCCAGCAAGGAGTTGGCCGATCGCGCCGCGGTCCACTTGGCCACCTGTAACCAGCACCTGGAGCAGGTCAATGTTCAATTCAAGACCGTGGAAGAGCACTTCGACTACGCCGTGTCCCTGATGAACGTCGGCGACTACGTACAGGCCCGCGAACACCTGGAGAAATTGCAGAAACAGTCCCCCAAGATCGACTACGTCCTTTACGGGCTGGCAGCGCTCGATTGCCTGACTGGCCATGTCGAAGATTCGCTGCGAAACCTCGACGAGGCCATCCGTATGAATGCCACGCTGCGCTTCCAGGCCCGCAACGACTCCGATTTCCAGAACCTGGCCGAGGACCCTCGTTTCACCGAACTCCTGTACCCCGATCCCGGAATGGAAGCCCTAGCCGAGACGGGCGAACTCGACGAGGGTCGCTAGGAGTTGCCCATGCCTCCTTTCGAGCGCCCGGCCCTTCTTCCGCAGGAGCAGCTCACGGCGTCCTGTCAACTGCGGGTCGTGGCTATCGGCGGCGGTACCGGACTTTCCACCATTCTGAAGGGCCTGAAAGCCTTCGTGCCGGTTCCGTCAGAACCCAAAGGCGCTTTACCCGCACGTCCCGCGATTGGCGAACTGAGCGCCGTTGTCACCGTCAGCGATGATGGCGGCTCCAGCGGCCGCCTGCGCAAGGAACTCAACATGCTTCCTCCGGGCGACATCCGCAACTGTATCGTTGCCTTGTCCGAAGACGAAGCGTTGCTGTCCCGCCTCTTTCGCCACCGCTTTGACAAGGGCTCCGGCCTGGAGGGTCACAGCTTCGGCAACCTTTTTCTGGCGGCGTTGACTTCCATAACCGGCGACTTCGCCGAAGCGGTGCGGCTTTCCGCCGAGATCCTACTCACCCGCGGCCACATCTATCCCGCCACGGCGTCCAACGTCGAACTGGAGGCCCTGATGGAAGACGGCTCCCGCGTGCGCGGTGAAACCCGCATTACCGCCAGCAAGGGACGTATCCGCGAACTGTTCCTGCTGCCCACAGACGTAGAGCCTCTGCCGCCCACTCTCGAAGCCATTGCCCGTGCCGACCTGATCACCATCGGCCCGGGATCGCTTTTCACCAGCCTGATTCCCAATCTGCTGGTGCGCGGCCTGTCCCGGGCCATTATTAACTCCCCGGCCATCAAAGTCTTTGTTTGCAATCTGATGACACAAGCTAATGAAAGTCTTGGTCTAACCGCCGCGGAACACATCAAGGCTCTGAACCGGCATGCACAGGCCCAACTGTTTGACTACGCGCTCATCAATCGCACCCCCGTATCCCCTGAACTGGCGGCCAAGTACGCCTTGGAAGGCGCCAACCAGATCGTCAACGATCTCGAAGAGATCGAAAAGTTGGGTGTCTGCCCGGTGCTGGGGGATTACCTGGAAGAAGCCGTGGTCGCTCGCCATCGTACCGATCGCGTGGCCGCAGATCTGCTCGACCTTGTCGTGCAGGCCTCCGGCAGCGCTGCGCGGTCCTCCCTGGAGACCGCGCCCTGAGCACAGGCTCTGGCTACGCACCAGTTTCAGAAGGGCATGCTCGCCCCGGCTTCCCCCGGACTTTCGCCCCCCGAAGGTCGTCGTGCAAATCGAAGCCTTGGCCTGTGAACGCGCTACGATCGGCCCTCCCGATGGAGTACCCGTCCGGCAGAGTGGCCTGGTAGCCAAGGTCCTCGTCAGCAACAACATGGACGCAGGTCTCTTCGTAGTGGACGACACCGTAGAGGCGCGAGTTTTTCGCCGGCGACGGCGCCACCACTGATGAGAGTCCGGCTGGACGTGCACTTCTGTGGCCCGACCGGTTTAGTGGTGTGCGATTTTCGCCACCCTCGCGGTATAGTGAACCCGATGCCCACGCCCAAGACTGCTGTTTCTGGTCAGGCCCCTCGTGTCGCGGTTGCCATCATGGCTGCCGGCAAAGGTACTCGCCTCAAATCCAAGCGCCCGAAGGTTCTGCACGAGGTTGGCGGCAAGCCGCTGCTGGCGCACGTTATCGCCACGGCTACGCAACTGGTACTCGCCCGGGATGTGTATGCCATCATTGGCCACGAAGCCGATCTCGTCCGCCAGGCAGTGGGGCACACGGGCGTGAACTTCATCCTGCAGGCGGAGCAGCGAGGCACAGGGCATGCACTCATGGTCGCTGCCGAGGCTCTGGCTGCTTACGACCACGTGATCGTCCTCTCCGGCGACGCCCCCCTTATCACCGCAGCGACAATTCGCGCCCTGCGGGATTTCCATATCCAGAAGAACGCGGCTATGACCCTGCTCTCCGCCGATCTCGAAAACCCGACAGGTTACGGCCGCGTCATACGCAAGGCGGGCGGCGACGAAGTGAAAGCCATCATCGAAGAAAAGTCCGCGACCGCAGCCCAGAAAAAGATCCGCGAGATCAACTCGGGCTTCTATGTCTTCGCCGTGGAGGCGCTTTTTCAGCACATCCATGGGCTCGGCACCGACAACCCGCATGGCGAGTTCTACCTTACGGATATGGCTGCCGTGCTCGGCAAGGCCGGAGCCCAGGTGGTTGCTTGGAAGACCCCATATCCCTCCGAAATCCTGGGCAGCAATACCCGCGCCGAAATGATGGACATTGACGCACAGCTCCGCATGGCCAAGTGCCAGCAGCTGATGGCCGAGGGTGTCAGCATATTCTTTCCTCAAACCTGCGTCATCGACGCCGACGTGGTCATTGGTCCAGACACCATCCTCGAGCCGTTCGTTCAGATTCGCGGCACAAGCCGCATCGGCGCGGATTGCCGCATCCGCTCGTACAGCGTGATTACCAACTCGGACATCGGTGACGGTGTTCTGATCAACCCCGGCACCGTGATGGACGACTCCCGGGTCGCGAATTCGGCGATTGTCGGTCCTTACTCGCGCCTGCGCCCCGGCAGCGAAATTGGGGAGGGGGCACATCTCGGCAACTTCGTCGAGACCAAGAAAATGAAGCTGGGCAAGGGCTCCAAGGCGAACCACCTGAGCTACTTGGGGGATGCGGAAATCGGCGAGAGCGTAAACGTGGGAGCCGGCACCATCACTTGCAACTACGACGGCGTGCAGAAACACAAGACGGTCATTGAAGACGGAGTGTTTGTGGGCAGTGACGCGACTCTGGTCGCTCCGCTCAAGATCGGCAACAGGGCTTATATCGCCGCAGCTTCCTGCATCACGGAAGACGTGCCCGAAGATGCGCTGGCTCTGGGCCGCGCCCGCCAAACCACCAAGGAAGGCTGGGCCAAGGCCCGCCGCACCCCTCTGGCCGGCAAGAAGTAGCCCCCTCACCCGGCGGTTCTTACTACCCAATCGACGCGCGGAAGAGCAAGAACGTGGACTTCCCGACTCCGAACAGGCATCTTCTCTGGCGGTTCGCGCGGCAAGTACACCGGTTTTTCGGCGTCGGGGGTGGTGGGGGGACTCTACTTGGAAACCGCCGCAAACAGTTCCGAATGCATCAGCGCCTGGAAGTTCCGGTCGTCGCTCTTGAATTTCATCTCCACTTTCGAACTGTCGGAATCCACGGTCATCGAGTCAATCGCGGTCTTCTCCACGGGCGTTGCATTCATCTTCTTATAGAGCATTCCCGCCTTCACCAGTGATGACATGGTGGCCGCCGTCATGGAATCCGACGTGATCACGTCCAGGTCGAAGTTGACGCCGTTGGAGAAATCCATGGTGTAGCAGGATCCCAGCAGACGCTTCTTCACCGTGTCATAGTCGGCAATCTTGGAGGCATCGCCGAGGGCCGAGCGCATCATGTTCTGGGTTCCCTGCTGGTCCAAAATGCTCCATACCGCCGAGCCGTCCACTGCGGCCATCATGTCGGCCATCTGCGGGTTCGAGTCCAGGTTCTGGGCGTACCCGTCGCGGACATCGAGGGCGCCCTGCACCGCTTTTTGATCCCCGAACAGCAACGTGTTCTCGTCCAGGAAGGTCATCATCATGCCGTTGCCGCCCATGGGATAGATGCGGGTATCGCGGTATCTGACGGGCACGATTTTCTTCAATGCCAGTTTCTTGATGACCGCCTTGGCCGAGAATATTCCCTGCGCCAGTCCGACCACTTTTACGCCGCTGTTGCTGGCGCGATAGGAGGCGAAGGTCAGCAGATCCACGTCTTTTTCGGAGTCGATGCCAACCCCACTCAGGACCTGCTCAAATTCCTTCAAGCTCTGGGGCAACACCTGCTGCTTCAGGGCTTGCGCGGTCGGCGAGTTCTGCAGCGCTCGGTAGTCCACCGAAATGATCTGCTGGATGTCGGCCGGAATCACGCTATGTG
>Ga0187766_10000034_pt1 | contig 66609 bp, 60 predicted proteins | sample 0216_QUI02_MP05__4_FD_132971 | JGI IMG/M metagenome (GOLD analysis project Ga0187766, IMG submission 132971) | Tropical peat soil microbial communities from peatlands in Department of Meta, Colombia - 0216_QUI02_MP05_20_MG | ecosystem: Environmental > Terrestrial > Soil > Wetlands > Peat ... | reverse complement strand
GCGATCAACCACTACATCGATAACAACAATCAAAATCCGCGAGTCTTCGTCTGGAGTGCCTCAGTGGAACGGATCCTTGCGAAGGTCGCCAAATGTAAAGAAGCGTTAGACGCACTACACTAGTGAGCCGTCGAAACCAGGAGCGCGATGACCACCAGACCGGCCAGAATCAGGCTGGCGATCAAGGAAAAAGCATTCTGGAGGGGATGACTGTGAAAGTACTGGTCGTGACGGCGCACGTGCATCAGGGGTCTCATGACATCCTCCTTCCCCGAAGGTCTGCACCAACGGCGAATCTCCCAGCAAGGCTGAGCATCCAAGTACCTGCCGGGACTAAAGGTACTCTTTCATACCCCAGATTATTAGACACCTATGACAAACAAAATTGCAGTGATCACGGGCACATCAAGCGGTTTCGGGTTCCTGAGCGCACTGGAGATGGCCCGGCAGAACTTCAAGGTGGTAGCCACCATGCGCGATCTTGGCAGGCGGGAGTCCCTGGACAAGGCGGCCGTGGCTGCAGGAGTGGACTTTGGGATCGACGTGCGGCGGCTCGACGTGACCGAGTTTGCTTCACTCCCGGGTTTCATCGAAGGTGTGCTGCGAGACCACGGGCGCGTGGACGTGCTGGTCAATAACGCCGGTTTCGCTGTGGCCGGATTTGTGGAAGATCTGAAGCTGGAGGAGATCCGGCTTCAGTTTGAGACCAATTTTTTCGGTACCGTCGCTCTGACAAAAGCGGTGTTGCCGGCCATGAGGGCACAGCGCTCGGGCCATATCATTATGGTGTCGTCGGTGAGCGGGCTGCACGGCTCGCCGATCGTCAGCAGCTATTCGGCGTCAAAGCATGCTCTGGAGGGTTGGTCGGAGTCGTTAAGGCTGGAGGTTAGGTCGCTGGGAATCAAGGTGGCGCTGGTCGAGCCAGGCTCCTACGAAACTGACATTTGGACCCGGAATGCCCATCTAGGCGAGAGAGTCTCGGACCCCAATTCTCCCAACCTGGCGCGCAGCCAGCGGCTGCGGGAAGCGGTGCGGAAATTGAAGAAGCGCGATCCGATCGAAGTGGCGCGGCTTATTGCCCGCATCGCCCAGGATCCGAATCCCCGCCTGCGCTACCTGATCGGCACCGACGCACAAGTTCAAATGCTGTTCAAGAACATTCTGCCGTGGAAGTGGCACGAGAAGCTGCTATCACGAGCGCTGGGACTGGACCAAGCGTGAGCTCGGAGTCCTCGACCGGGCTGTTCGAGAGCAGGTTGGCTGAAGCCGCCCTCTTTCAAAGCGCCATCACTGCTTCAAAAAACCTACGAGTTACGTCATCAGCCGGCGGAGCGTTTCTCCTGGGCGAGTCCGCGGTCAGGTTCCGGCGGGTGGAACACGCGGCCGGTACGGCGCATCTCGACCACGTCGAATTCGTAGGCGGTCCCGCAGATAAGGCACACCTGATAGTCCTGGCCATAGGGGCCGCTGCGAGGCCAGGAGAAACGATGCGGGCAGAGGCTCGCCAGGAGCCGCTGAAAGAACGGGGCCGCCATACGGGATTGCTCCTTGGAGTTGGGGCTTGTGGGGCACGGGTTGGATGCGGGAAAGATCACAGATTCCAAAACGGCTGTGGACACAAGCTACCACGGCTGATGCCGGTGGGCGCGGCACCGGGGTTCACGTCCTTTAGGCCAATGCCGGGGGTGGCCCGATTACTGGCTACGAGCTGAGAGCCTCGAGCGGGCGGAGCCGGCTCGCAGCCAACGGTCGAACACGCCAGTCGTCCGCAGGCAGACGCCCGTGCTACGCCTGTCAGTCCTAGCTTATCTTCAGACCGTGGGGAATCAGCGGAAGCGAGCGTATCCGGATGCCGGTGGCTTGAAAGATGGCGCTCGCGATCGCCGGCGCAAGGCCCACCAGGGGGCACTCGCCGGCTCCGGCGGAAGGAAGATCTTTACGGTCGAGCAGGACGGTCTCCAGTTGTGGCACATCGCTGAAGCGCGGGAGACGATAGGCCGACAAACGGGCGTTGAGAATCTTGCCGTTGTCAAATTCGACCGCTTCAAAAAGCGCTCCGCCCAGACCCTGGACGATGGCGCCTTCGATCTGGTTGTGCAGGTTTTCGGGATTTACGATGGCGCCGCACTCAAAAGCCGAGACTACGCGAACCACCTTCACATCGCCGGACTGGGAATCGACGCGAACTTCGGCGCAAGTCGCCACGTTGCCCAGCTTCTCGTAGCCGCCACCCATGCCGAAACCCTGCCCGGGCGTCGCTTTTTGCTTGCCCCAGGCAAACTTGTCTGCCGCGGCCAGGAACACGGCGCGCAGCCTCTCGTTCTTCAGGTTTTTCAGGCGGAACGCGAGGGGATCCAGGTTGAGGGCGTGGGCCAGTTCGTCCATGTGGGACTCGCGGGCAAAGTGGTTCGCGGTGGCGGCCAGAGCGCGGTAGGATCCCTGGCGCAGCGGCGACCGCGCGGCGTGAAAGACGATGCGTTGGTTGGGAACTTCGTAGTAGGTGCGGATGCCCGCCGAGCCCGAGTTGTAGTTCTGGAACTCCCAGGCGGTGAGGGTGCCGTCACTGCGCGCGCCACTCGCCACGTCGATGACGCCCGCCGGACGGAAGTAGGCCCAGGTGAACTCCTCCTCGCGCGTCCACACCACCTTGACCGCCCGCTTGGCCGCGCGGGCCAGCCGCGCTGCCTCGATTGCCGTCTCCCCGGTGTGCTTGCCGCCGTAGCCAGAGCCGGTGTCGGGCATCAACACGCGCACGTGATCCTCGGGCATGCGGAACGCTTCGGCAAGTTCTCCGCGTACGCCAAAGGGGCGTTGCGTTCCGGTCCATACCGTCAGGTTGTCGCCCTCCCACTTGGCCAAAGCGGCCCGAGGTTCGAGTGGCACGTGGGCGATGTAGGAGACGGTATAGGTTTGCTTGAGGCGATGCTCGGCCGACGCCAGCGCCTGGTCTACGTTGCCCGCGTCGATGCGGTCACCGTCGCCGGCAGGGTCCCGGCCCTCGACCGTGTTTTGCCTGAGATAGTCGAACAGGTCTTTGCTGGAAGGCTGGGGCTCAGACTTCCACTCGGCATGGAGGGCTGCTAGCGCGGCTTCGGCCTGCCGCACGCTGGGCGCGGCGACGCCCACAAAGTTGCCATCGTGAACTACAGCAACGCCTATCGCCTCGGCCTTTTGCGAATCCAGCGAGACCAGCGTCGCTCCTAAAGATGGCGGGCGCAGAATCTTGCCGTGCCACATGCCGGGTAGGGTCTGGTCCGCAGGATAGCGGTGCTTGCCGGTTACGAAGTCCTGGCCGTTCAGCTTGGGTACGGATTGTCCGGCGACGGTCCACTTGGTAGCGGGCGTGAGGGGATCTTCGGCTGGGACTCTCTCTGTCAGCTGCCGGCCCTTCACCAGCGCGGCATATTCCACCGAGCGCTGGGTCTGAGGATCAGTGACCTTGCCGTCGCTGACGAGCAGGCGCCGGCGGTCGGCTTTCCACTGTTCCGCCGCGAGGCCGACGAGCACGTCGCGGGCGGCGGCTGCGACCCTGCGCAATTGCAGGTTCATGGTGGGAGTGGTACGGCTGCCGAACGTGCCCATGTCGAAAGGCGTGAGCTGAGTGTCGCCCATCACCAGCTCAATGTTGCCGATGACGACGCGCAGCTCCTCAGCTACGGCTTGGCTGAGGGAAGTGCGGATGTTCTGGCCGACTTCGACCTTTCCCGTGTACACCGTGATCTTGCCGTTCTCCCCAAGGTGCAACCAGGCGTCGATTGCCTGCGGGAGGGCGTCCCCCTGCCACTGATGGCGTCCTCCTGACTCTTGCGTGAGAGCACCAGATTTCAGGACCGAGACTACCAGCAGACCGGCGCCGAGGAACTTGAAGAACTCGCGGCGGTCCAGATCAAAGTGGTAAAGAGGCGCAGCGGCCAGTTCACAGCGTTCGGGTTCGATGATCGTTTCGAGCTGCGTTTTCCTGCTCATCGTGTGCCTCCCTTCCCGGCTCCGGCTAGCGTCTTTGACGCCCGCTGAATAGCACGAACAATCCGGGGATAGGTTCCACACCGGCAGATGTTGCCTTCCATGAAGTCGATGATCTGGCCGTCGCCGGGATGCGGGTTGCGGTTGAGCAGCGCCACCGCGGACATGATCATGCCGGAGGTGCAATAGGCGCACTGCATAGCGCCCTCGGCGAGGAACGCCTCCTGCACCGGATGAAGCTCGTCGCCGCGTGCGAGTCCTTCAATGGTGGTGATCTGCTTCTGGGCGACGGTTTCGACGCTAGTAATGCAGGAGCGCCGCGCATTTCCATCGATCAGGACAGTGCAGGCACCGCATTGTCCCTCGCCGCATCCGTACTTGCTTCCGGTCAGATCAAGGTGATCGCGCAACACCGCAAGAAGGCTGGTTCGGGGATCTGCGTCTACGGTGTAGGCTTGACCGTTGATCGCGAGATGAATGACAGCCATGGCCTAACTCTCCCGGCTGAAAGAAAACTCGAAACTGTTGGAAACCTTCAGAAATGATATACCCGGTTGCCAGGAGTGTTCAGTGCGAGAAGCCGCGGCGCAGAAAGGAATCTGCCGGGTGGCAGGCGCCAAGGCGGAACCGGACGTGGTGGTAAACCGCACAAGGGTTGGGGAGGTCGAGGAGTATATTCGAAATCGACGTGGCGTGCAGCTGCGGCACAGGACACGATTCCCGGGCGGTTTAGCGAACCGGGGGCACGCTGGAACTCGAATGCGAACCGAGTAGCTGAGCGATCACCCTCACCACGCGTCCCACCGCAAGCACGGTCACGAACATCAGGCTGAGGAGAAGACCCAAGAGACCGAACGCGCCGATGATGCTCGAAGGCCCGCAAGGTCCCCAGGTGCCGCCGTATGCGAGAGCGAGGAACGACAGTCCAGTCGCTGCGAGCGCGATCAGCAGGCAGTGCGACGTCCGCGACATGCCCTCAAGTCTGGTCCCGGGCTAGCAGCGACACAAGTGACCGAGGTCAGTGGCCGGTTGGACATCCCGGACATTATGATACCCCGTCATCTCGCCCGCGCCGCCTCGGGAAACTGTGAACGAGTCTTGTTGCAGCAAAAAGCGGCGCAATGACGCCTCCTGGAGGGCGCCCGGGCCCACCCCGACAGCCAAACAGGAGTGCATGCATCTCCCGGCGACGACCTGGCTGCAGAATCGGAGTTTGATCAGCTCTTCCTAGACGTCACCGCGAAGAAGGCGGTGGCCTCCTGCTCAACGTTTCGACTCCCGCAGTGCGGGCACTTTACATTCTCGTGGTCGTGCTCATCCAGGGTGAGCACAGTCTCGAAGGTCTTGTGGCAGTCGCGGCAGACGTAATCGTACACGGGCATGGGTCCCTCCCGCGTGAAAGGTGATGGTTGAAGGTTCTTCTGCCGCTACAATTCTAGCGCTCCATTACCTCACATTTCAAAGAGCAGCCTAGGAGGTTTCTTGCGGCCACGCCCGAATCGGGAGGCCGCGAACCGGGGTCCAGTGTGTCACTTCGCTAGGGTGGCGCACCAAGCTCGGGCCGTGTTCTACTTCTGCAGCAGATTGGTGTGGCTGGCCACGCATTGCCATTGATTTTGGTGAAGGATCCAGGTATCGGTGAAGCGGCCGGTGTGGTCGAAGGCTTTGCCGTCCGCGGTGCCCTTGGCATGATAGGTACCGATGACCACCGCGGCGTCGGTATATAGAAAAACCCGCATGTTCTCGTTGGTCATCAGACTGGTCTTGTAGGAAGGATTCCGGATGTCGGCGAGGAACTGCGCCTTGTTCATGACGGTGCCATCGTAGTCGGTATAGACGAAGCGGTCACCCACTAGTTGGTCGAGCGCCTTGCTATCGTGCTGAAGCTGGGCGAGGTTCCAGGCGTTTTCCAGCGCGATGAGCTTGCTTTCGTCGGGAGGACTGGCCTGAGCGTCAAGATGGGACGACAGGACCAACAGCATGAGAAAAGAGATCGCGAGCTCCACTGCATGCCTCCCCTGAGATTTTCTGCAGTGTCACCGTTCCACCAGTCCAGTGTCAATGAGTAGAGCAGGGGGACGTATTGCAGCATGTCGCTCCTCGTCCTGCAGGTATCGCTGGTCCCGCGATGCGCTAGGGTATGGCGGCCGAGCCGTCCAGCCCTAGTTCTGGGGCAATGGTCCTCATGGCTTCGATGCAGAAGGCGATGTGCTGTTCGAGATCGACACCCAGGTCGGCCGCGCCGCTGGTGATGTCGTTGCGGTTGACGCTGCGCGCAAAGGCCTTGTCCTTCATCTTCCTCTTCACCGTGGAAGCTTCGACCTCGGCGAGCGACTTGCCCGGCTTGACGAGAGCGCAGGCAGTGATAAATCCCGCCAACTCATCACAGGCGAACAATGCTTTCTCCATCGGCGTTTCGCGCGGTACGCCAGTGTACTCGGCATGCGACAGGATGGCCTTGCAGATCTCGTCGGAATAGCCTCGTTGCTTCAAAATCTCGTTGCCCCGGTAGGGATGGTCTTCAAGGCTGGGATATTTCTCGTAGTCGAAGTCATGCAGCAAGCCCACCACCGCCCACAGATTCTCATCCCCGCTCAGCTTGCGGGCATAGGCGCGCATGCAGGCTTCCAGCGCGAGGGCGTGTTTGCGCAGACTCTCCGATTGGGTGAACTCAGTTAGTAAACACCAGGCGGCGGCGCGATCGGCCATGGCACTCTTCCCTGTTTTCTCCGTTTTTCGTGAGTGTTTTCGCCCTGTTTCTTGGCATTTTCGTAGGCATTCATGCCTGTTTCACACCAGAATCCCCTTGACATCCACAGGCATTATCCCTCAGATTACGCTGGATGTTGGAGCCTGACCAAGGGCTTCGGGGTGCCTCCGCTCTGGCAACTCCCAAAACCTAGATGGCCACGACTCTCTCCCCGGTCGATTCCCGGGAAGTCGTACGGTGCGACCACTGCCTGCTGGTCCAGTTTCGAACCACCCACAACCTGTGCCGTCGCTGTCACGCCTCGCTGGACGAGGACGCGCCTGAGGTAGCGGCGTCTGCGCCCGAACCCGTGCCGGCACCTGTCCAGGGCAATGGACACGGGCATCTGAATCTGGCCACGTCGATCCGTTCCCTGCGACTGCGCAATGGTCTAAGCCAGCGGCAACTGGCTGCGCGCATGGCGGTGCCTCGCACCTACGTCTCCAAGATAGAAAACGAAAAAGCCACACCGACCCTGTCTTCATTGGAGCGGCTGGCTCGCGCCCTCGAGGTCTCGGTGCCGGAATTGCTCTCCGGGGGGGAAAAGAGCCGCCAGGAGGAGGTTCGCGACCTGGTACAGGATCCCTTCGTCGCGGAAATCATGCCCTTTGTCGCGCAACTGAATGGCATGCAGATGTCGAGCATCCTGGCGCAGGTGCGCGATTTGACGGTGCATCCGCGGCGGACGGCGTAATGGTCTGAGCTGAGCACGATATTACTTAGGTGGGCTCGGCCCGGGAATGTTGCATCGGGGGCGGAGAAAGCAAGCGGGTTTTAATCCGGGCGGCCGGCCAACTGCAAGCCGGGGTCTTCGGGCTCCGGCTTTTTTCTGGCCTCCGGCGGCGGGCTTGCAGTCCGGGGTTCAAGGGTCCGCAGTCCGGAGTCGCCGCCCCAGGGCTGCGCATACGCGCTGTCGATCCGTCCAGAGGCTGGAGGCCATGAGGTTGGAGTGTGCGCGTGCCGCTGTGGTCAGGCCAGGATCACTTGTAAGGTAAGGACGCCAGATTCGCCAAATCCAGCAACTGCTGCTCGGCCTCGGTGTCAATAAGCGGGGAGGGCTGAGACACCGAGGCGGAAGCAGAATCCCTGGAACTCGGCAGCAGGGACCTGGCCGGAGCGCCGGAGAAGAGCACCAGCGCAAGCGGGAATCACGAGGCCCCAAAGCATCCGTGTAGCACCAGGCCCAGAACCTAAGGAGAACTGCGTGCGGTGCAAACTTCTGCTTTGCTTCCCTCAGCTTAGCCTCTAAAATCCGAGACAGCACCATTACCATGGTTCTTGAACTATTGATTGCCGGCGCTGTCGGCGGCGCACTCGGTAGTGTGCTTGCCGGGTTCGCGCTGCGGGCGCGGGCGGCCGCCCTGCAATCCCAGTTGTTCTTGGCGGAGAGAGACTTGGCCAGCGCCCGCTCCCAGCTTGCCACACTGCAGGAGGCCAACGCGCAGCTGCGCGAGGCCGCCGCCGGATTGGTAACGCGGCTGGAACTCGAGAAGCAAGCTGACGCCGAGAAGCTACAGTTGGTGGAACGCGCCACCGACGAACTGCGCCACGCCTTCCAGGCTCTGGCCGCCGATGCGCTCCGCAGCAACAACCAGTCCTTCCTGGAGCTGGCCAAAGAGAATCTCGAAAAATTTCAGAGCCAGGCCAAGGGCGATCTGGAGGCGCGGCAGAAGGAGGTGGAGACGCTGGTCGCGCCGATCGCGGATTCGTTGGCCAAGGTCGACACCCAGATCCAGCAGATGGAAAAGGAGCGGGCTGGCGCCTATGCGAAGCTGGCTGAGCAGGTGCACTCGCTGGTCACCACCCAGAAGGAACTTCAAATCGAGACGGGGAACCTGGTGAAGGCGCTGCGGGCACCGTCGGTGCGGGGGCGCTGGGGAGAAATCCAGCTGCGGCGGGTGGTGGAGATCGCCGGAATGGCGGCGTACTGCGACTTTGAGGAACAGGTCACGGTGACGAGCGCGCAAGGCCGCATGCGGCCGGATCTGATCGTGAAGTTGCCCGGCGGAAAGAACGTCGTGGTTGATGCCAAGACGCCGTTGCACGCCTACCTGGAAGCGGTGGAGTCCGCCGATGACGAGGTGCGCCGGGCCAAGCTCGCCGACCATGCGCGCCAAGTGCGCGAGCAGATGCGCAGCCTGGGCTCAAAGGCATATTGGGAGCAGTTCGAACCAGCACCGGAATTCGTGGTGATGTTCTTGCCGGGTGAGACGTTCTTCAGCGCGGCCCTGGAACAGGATCCGGGACTGATCGAGCAGGGTGTGCTCGAGCGCGTGATTCCGGCTTCGCCGACGACGCTGATCGCTTTGCTGAAGGCTGTCGCCTACGGCTGGAACCAGGAGAAGCTGGCGCGCAACGCCCAGCGGATCAGCGTGTTAGGCCGGGAACTCTACGAGCGCCTGCGCAGCTTGGGCACCCATATGGACGCCCTGCGCCGTAGCCTCGATCGCGCCGTCGAGTCGTACAACAAGGCCGCCGGCTCGCTCGAGAGCCGAGTGATGGTTTCGGCGCGACGCTTCCCCGAACTGGGCGCGGCGGTCAGCGAAGAGATCCCGCCGCTGGACCAGATCGAGACCACGACGCACACTTTGTCGCTGGACTGGGGCGAGGAGACTACGGCGGAGTTGCCGTTGGGGCAGGGCAGCGAATCCGAGAAGGATTAGCAGGCGGAACCGAGCCTGCGTGCATCCCGCAAATGGCTGGATCGCGACTTGCTCCGGCTGGCTCCCTGAGATGAGATCGCAGCATCGAACCCTTCGGCCGAGGCTGGCAAGAACCGCAACGGAGCCCAGCTATTTTCTTCTTCAGATGGAGAAGCGCCGCCGGTGCCTGCGAAACAAGGCGGACAAACCCTAATTCTCTGATCGCGCAAGCTGCCAGGGAAACGCTGCTCTCCTACCCAGGAAGCGACACGGGTGGGAATTCGTGAATTACCTGACGACAGTGCAATCAAGCGAAACAGATCCTTGCGGGATCTCGCCAGCAGTTCCTCGACCTGGCGGAGCGTCAGAGCTCGAGCAGGTAAGCCGATCTTGCCGGTGCGGGGCTTGTAGGCCACTCCGTCTTCGCGGCGCGACGAACGCGGCCAGCTCTGCCTGCCCACGTCGCCCGGCCCTTGATCGCGGCTTCGATTCGCACGCCACGTTTCTGAACTGCGTAACGGTTACGAGTCACTGTCGGTTTTCCGCTTGTGTGCACTTTGCGGAGATGCTATCTACGATGCTGCGCCCTTCGCCAGAGAAGGAGATACCTCATGAAGCTCCTACTGGCTGCGTTCTTCTTTGCCCTCGTGTCGGCTGTCCCTCCGAATCCAGAAGCGCCCACGGGATTCGACAACAAGAGCAATGGCATGGTGGATGACGCCACCCACCAAGCTGATCAAGCCAAGTTCGACGAAGTCGAGCAGATCGCGGATGGGCTGGGTCCGCTCTACAACGCGCAGTCTTGCCGGGAGTGCCACCAGAACCCGACTTCCGGAGGGACCAGCCAGGTCTCCGAATTGCGCGTGGGACATCTGGGACAGGATCATCGGTTTCAGAATCCCGACATCCCCATCGCGCATGGGACCGAGATCATCTCGGGCCGCACGCTGGTGAATGAGCGCTCGATCTGTCCCAGCGCGGCCTTCCCCACCAGCGAAATCCAGGAGCACGTGCCCGAGAGCGAGAACGTGCGCGCGACGCGGATGTCCCTGGGTCTGCTGGGTGACGGGTTTGTGGAAGCCGTAGCCGACCAGACCTTGGTTGATCTCGCCAGCCAACAGTGCAGGGAGAAACACCACAAGATCTGCGGGCAGGTACTGCGCGTGCCGATCGTAGAGGCGCCGGGCGAAACCGGAGTCGGCCGTTTCGGGTGGAAAGACCAACACGCTAGCCTGCTCTCGTTCTCCGGCGACGCCTACCTGAATGAAATGGGAATCACGACAAGGCTGTTTCCTGACGAGGTGACCAAGCTTTGCAATACCGCCCCCGAACCCAACGACACCCCGGACCCGGATGGATTAGACGACCTGGACCACTTTGCGCGCTTCATTCGCGCCTCCAAGGCGCCGGCGCCCGACATGCAACAGGCCGACACGCCGCCAGCTCGGCGGGGATCCGAGTTGTTTGATAAGGCCGGGTGTTCGATCTGCCACGTGCGCGCCCTGACCACAGCACCGGCCGGAACCAAGATCAACGGCGGTAAATATACGATTCCCGATGCCTTGGGGAGCAAGACGTTCTATGCCTATTCGGACTTCCTATTGCACGACGTGGGGACGGGTGACGGGATCGCGGTGCCCATGATTGAACACTACGGCCGCAACATGTATCAAATCCCATGGAAGCAATTCGTGCCGGAAGACTTCCAAACGGCGCAGAACAAGATTCGTACTGCGCCCTTGTGGGGCGTGCGCTTCCGCAGTGGGCTCATGCACGACGGGCTGTCAACAACCATGCGAGAAGCGGTCTTGCGCCACAGCGGTGAAGCCGCCGACGCAACTCGCCGCTTTCAGAAGCTGTCGCGGAGCGACCAGGAGGCCATCATCGCGTTCCTGCATTCCCTGTGAATGCGGAACTGCAGTCGTTGCCCGAGAAGCTGCAGCCTATCAGCTGACGCACAGCCGGAACCATGACCAGAACTAAAGACGCCCTGGCAGCGGCTAACAGGCAGCGCGCGCAGCCTACCCGCTGGCCCGTCTTCGCGTCCTTGATGGCTGACAGCCATAAAGGGCGGGGAGGCACAGGAAGGTGGGGGCGGCGGTGCGACGCGGCACTAGACGCCCCGTTTCGACTTGATCTCGGCCAGCAGCTGCTCGATGCGGTCTTCCTTTTCGAGCCTGGCCAAGCGGTCCTCAATGCTGTCGACGGCGATTTCGGTTTTAGCCTGGCTGATGGCTTCCGAGTGCGCGACCTTACGCTTCATGCGGTCGAAGGCGGCTGCTTTCGAGCCATCACCGATGTGGAGGCGAGCGTCGCTGGCTTTGCCCACCGCCCGGGCGCGGCGGTGCTGTGCCAGCAGTAAATCCGCCTTGGCCTGGGCTTCGGTCAGCTTCTGCTCGAGCTGGCGCAGCGCCGTCTTGAGGTTCTCGACCTGGGCTTTCTGGTCGATGACCTGCTGGGCAAAGCTTTCGCTCAGTTCGCGATAGCTCTCGACTCGTTGCAGGGCGGCGCGGGCGAGGTCGTCCTGCTTCTTGTCCACGGCGAGTTCGGCCTTGCGCATCCATTCCCCCACTTTATCCTGGTTCTCTTTTTGCCTCTTTTCCAGCAGGTGCTGGTCGGCGATGGCGATCGCCACCTGCGTCTTGACCTGCAGAAGCTGGTTCTGCATGTCGAGGATGACCTGCTTGATCATTTTTTCCGGCTCCTCGGCTTTGTCGATCAAGTCGTTGAGGTTGGCCCGGACCAAGGTTGAAACGCGCTCCAGTAGTGCCATAGAGGACTCCTTTGAAAATCCAGCTTCTTCGGCCGATCGCTTATGGCTTTCAGCTGGTCGTTCTGTGGGATGGGTGAGCGGCGGGACACTCGGGGCAACTGGGGCTGCGGCCGAAGATGCCGCCGATCAACATCCCGATTACGATTGCCAACGACAGACACAAGCCCCATCGTCCGAAGCTGACACCGGACAGGGCGCCCAGTCCTGCGCCCAGCGCAATGCCCAAGCTTGTGCGGTTGCCTCTGCTTCTTCATATCGGTTCTTCCTGGCGAAAAACTCGCCGGGCGGTCCTGCTGCGGCCGTGTCCGAGAGCGACATCGGGACAGCAGGCAGAGGACCGGCGCTACCGTTGCGAACACCGCGCGGCGGAAACGGGCGAGCCCGCGATTTTCTTGGCCGCCAGCTACTGCTTGCTGGCGTCGCCCGCCGGCGGCTTGGGAGCCTGGTCACCGATCTGGCGGACCCTGCCGAGCAACTCGCGGAGGTCCATCCCTGATAGAGTTTCGAACAGGGCTGGGACCTGGGCCGCCATCTTGGTCAGATCGCCCGTGACCTTGTTCAGACCGGCAGCGTCGCCGTTGCCGGTCGAGACCACCGTGATCTTGTCGACGTTCGCCAGCGGGCTAGCCAGCGCCTTGACCACGTCAGGTAAACCGGAGATCAGCTTGTCGACGACTGCGGCCTGGTTGTACTGCTGGTACGCCTCGGCCTTGACATTCATCGCCTTGGCTTCGGCTTCACCCTTCTTGAAGATGATGTCGGCCTCGGCCTCGCCTTGTTGGCGGATGGACGAAGCCTGGCCTTCAGCTTCGACCATCAAGCGCTGCTTCTCGGCCAAGGCCAGTGTCTCGATACGCTGACGCTCGATCTCGGCCTGCTTCAGTACGGTCGCGATCAGCTCTTTCTCGCGGCGCAGGATTTCGGCTTCCTGAACCTTGACCTGTCCTTCTTTCTCGACCTGCTGCACGCGCACGCTCTCGGCAATCACTTGCTGCTGCATCACGTTGGACTGGATGTCGTATGCCTTGTCGGCCTGGGCCTGCTGTTTCTTCATGGTTTCCTGGAACTGCGCTTTCTTCACCTCCAGATCGCGCTGGGCTTCGGCTTGCTTGGCCAGCGACAAGGTCTCGGCCTGTACCCGTTCCTGGTCAGCCTGGGCTTTGGCCACGGCAGCTTCCCGCTGGGCGAGGGCGCGCTTGATCGCGGTGTCGCGTTCGGCCTCGGCGGTCGCCACGTCGGCATCGCGTTTGATGCGGGCGACGTCCGGCTTGCCCATGTTCGAGATGTATTCGTTCTTGTCGCGGACTTCCTTGATGGTGAACGAGATCACCTCGAGGCCCATCTTGTTCATGTCGTCAGCGCAGGTGGCGCGCATGCGGTCGCCGACCATCTCCGGCTGCTTCACGATCTCTTCCACCGTGAGCTGGCCGATGATGCCGCGCAGGTGGCCTTCCATGACCAGCCGGATGAGGCCTTCGCGCTCCTCGTCGCTCTTGGTGAGAAATTGCTCGGCTGCGGTCCAGATCGATTCGTTGTCGGACTTGACCTTAATCTGGGCGACGGCCTCGACCGTCACCGCCACGCCCTGGCGAGTGTAGAGATCCTGCTGCGGAGCCACGTCAAAGGACATGAGCTCGAGGGAAAGATCTCGGCAATTTTCGATCATGGGGAACACGATCGTTCCGCGACCGGTGATCACTCGCTTGCCGCGAAAGCCATAAACAATCAGCGCTTCATGGGGGCCCGCCTTGCGGTAGAGTCGGGCCAGCATGCTCATCACGAGCAGAACTGCCAGCACCGACAGTCCTGCGATGACCCAGATTTCCATTGCTATGCCGAACATATCGCCTCCTCAAAAGCAGTCGTCAGGCTTCCGTCGTCACCCATTCCGCAGCTTCGCGGTGGACTGACGACGGCCGACTGACGACTCCGACCCGTCATGCGGATGGGCGTACTCGCGGAGCATGTCCAAGTCCTGCACGATGCGCGTCGGATCGTTGTGTCCAAGAAATACCTCTCCCTGGTCGGTGGTAACGTGCACCACCCGGTTGCACCAGACATAGGCCCGGGTGTGGCCGATACCGCGGATGCCGTAGCCGCGCAGCGGGCTCCAATGCTCGATGCGGTAGCCGCGGATCTCAGCGCTCGGAATCGAGCGCAGGCGGAAGCCAAGCGTGCTGATTTCCAGCCCTGCCGGGGAGAAACGGTAATGGAAACCGCTCCAGGCCTGTGCCGTGATCAGCAGAAACAGGATTCCCATCGCTAACAGCAGCGCGCGAACCCCAAACGCGGAGATCGAAGCCATGAGGCTGAAGTACACGATCGTGAAGGCGCCGAACACCAGCGCCCAGAGGTACGAACGGTGAACCTCCTCCGCGAGCGGAGCCGCCGGCGGCAGCGGCGCGCCCCGGCGAAAGCGGAGATAAAGTCCTGCCAAAACGAGCAGAGCCAGAGGCAGGCCCAGGAGCAGCGGCGGGCTGGTGTCGAGCTGGCCCGTCAAGTTGTGCCGGACGACGCGGTCGTCGATGTGGAAAATTGCGCCTGTCGCCAGGTAAAAGAAGGCCAGCAATCCAACCGCAAACGGTTGAGCATGATTCTGCTTCTCGGCCGCCCAGAGGATAGCGGTGAAGATCGCCAGCATGAACGCGGTCACGCCGAGCGCGAAATATAGCGAGACCTCCCGCGGCATCCAGCCGTTGGGCTGGCCGCTGGCTGCGAAGTGCGTGGCCATTCGAGCCGGCAACCGGTCCCAGACCAGCCCGTAGCGCAGGGCGGTGAGCGGCAGCGCCAGCCACATCAGAGCGGTTGCCAATTGGAAGCGTTTGCGGTTCATAAAAAAAACAGCAGCTGGCAGCCAGGAGCTAGGGACCGGCCTGTTCTCCAGCCATGTCTTCCCACTTCCTCACGTAGGCGATACCTTTGTCGTAGCGGGTAACGATAATCTCAACTCCCTTGGCGATGGCGGAGCCGTCTTCGCTGCGGGCGCCGCAGGTGCGGCGGGTGCCGGCCTGCGAGTAGATAATCTCGCCCGTCCCCCCCTCGCGGATGGGGAGCGAGGTGCGGCCTAACACGCCAACCATCTCGTAGTCCGCCGGATCCATCGCCTCTTCCGACGAAGTCAGCACCTTGGCCAGAAAAAGAAAGACAATCGTGGAGCCCATGAGTCCGGCGAGCAACGCCAGCGCCATTGCGACCAGCATCCACACACTCGAATAGCGGCTGAGCAGGTATCCGGCGCCGCCAAACCACGCCAGAAACGCGGTCAAGGTGGCGAAGTTAAACGGGGAGACGGATGCGCCCCCCGCGGCGCTTTTGCCGGCGGAAGCTTGTCCGGCGCCCCGCATGGGACCGCCATGCCCTCCCGGGAGCGCCCCGTGTCCGCCCAAGTGCGGGAGGTGGGGGTGCCAGTGCGAGCTTCCGGCCAGCAACGAGAGGAGACTGAAACCGAAGCCGACGACAAAGCAGATTAGATAGAAGTCTGCCCAGGTCATTGCATCCGCCTCCCTTCCCCGCCGCGGCGATGACGGCTGGAGCGGACGGCCTCGGGCCGCCAGGCTTCGAGCAGGCGCTCGGCCAGGCCGGGGGTATCGAGGATCGCCCCCAACAGCAGAAAGCAGCCGCGCGTGTCCTGGTGGCGAGCGACTTTGATGAGAACGTCGCTGACCTCGCGATCTCCGGCGAAGCGTTCCGAGCCTTGCAACAGCCAGACATCGAGCTTGCCTTCGGTGGTGCGCAAGTCGGAGACCAGCTCGGTGTGGTAGCCCTCAGGATCATCGACGAGAAATCCCGGGTGCACCTTGAAGAAGCGCGCCAGCAGGGTGCGGGAGGACTGCGTCATGTGGCGGCGCGAACCGCGCTCGATCTGGGAGAGGTAGGACTGACTGATGCTGCGGCCCAGCTCGTGCTGGACGGCGCGAACGATTTCCAGCTGCGTCAGGGGGCGACCCAGGTCGCGCAGGGAGCCTTCGACCTCGCGCAGGTAGCGGATTTTCTCGCCGAGGGTCATAGCTCAGATCGCCATTTATATATTGCAATTTGTAATTAAAAGCAAGCGCTGGATTTGGCGTGTTGGCAAGGAGATAGCGCTGCCGGTTGCAGCCAGGCCTCGGGCTTGCCCCTTCAGCCGGCAGGCGGCAGTGCCGGTGGTCGGCCGGTGGTGGCGTCACCGGCGCAGGCCCTGCGGGCTCGGGCGAAACCGGTTTTCTTGTGATCGCGCATGGCAACCCGAGACCCGAAGCCTAAGGCCAGGGCGTTCCGGACAGCAGTTCGTAGTGATTTACCTGCGCGCCGCGCTCTACCAGGAACCTGTCATCCTCGGGATAGTACACAGCCTTTTCGCAGTCGGGCCCGGCGAACGCTTGAATCGCTTCCCAGGAATCCCACAGAGTGAGGAGCAGGAACTCACACTGGTCTTCCGCCAGACGGCGTAGGGCGTAAACCCCGCGATTGCCCGGGGTGCTGGCGTATTCCTTGAGGCCGGTTTTCTGGAGGTATTCGTAGTACGGGTCGGCGTCGGGGGCGCGTACGGTGCCGCGCCAGATGCGTGCGATCATGGCAAGTCCTCAAGCCTTCAGATGCAAGGCGCGAGGTGCCAGGCTCAGCTCTTGAAGCTCTGTGCTCTGACGTCCGACGGGTCTGAAATCCGAGGTCTGAGTCCCCAAGTCTTAAGACCCCACCCTGCCCGCCTATGGTTACCCGACCCCCGCGAACTGACCGCCCGCCGGCCTTTCCCCAACGAAGAAACGCCCCTGCTGCCAGGGGCGTTTCGTTCCTGGTTTCTGCCGATCGGTTATTGGTGCCGACCGTTGTGCTTCTCTTTATAGATCTGCTTGGAGTTGTGGTTCTGCTGCCGGTTGATCTGCTGACGCTCGGCCTGGGTCAGATGTCCACCGTTGGCAGCGCGATCGGTGCGGATTTCCTTGTTCACAGCCGCTTGGTTTCTCTCCGCGCGCGCGGCTTCGCCAGCGGTCATCTGACCGCTCTGGATGCCCTGCGCGATGCGCTCCTGTTGGTTGCGCTGGCGCTGGCCGACTTCGCTCCTGGGGTCAGTGTTCTGCACCGCAGCGTTGTGCTTGTCCTTGTAGATCTGGTTGGAGAGTTGGTTCTGCTGTTGGTTGAGGACTCCACGATCGGCGCTGGTCAGGTGGCCGTTGTCCTCGCTGCGCATGAGCTTCTCCTCCTGGTTCAGGTTGGATTCCTTCTTCTCCAGGTTGGCGGCCTCGCCGGCCGTGAGCTGCCCGCTCCCGATTCCATTGGCGATGCGGTCCTGTTGGTTTTCCTTGCGCTGCTGGATCGTGGTCGGGTTGGGCGCGGGCGTCGTGGACGGAACCGTGCCGCCGGAGGTCTGCGCGGCGGCCGGCAGCATGAATGCCGCCAGCGCAGCGCTGAGAAATGCGATCTTCGTCGCGTTGGTCATTGCCTTCTCCTCTGCCGCTTCAGTGTGGCGGCCTCAGCCGCTCGCTGGAATCCAACACGGCCGGAGGAGAGATGTTGCGTCCAACCGGCCGTCGCAGCAGAAATCCGTTCGGTTCAATAACTTAGCTGGACCTTCGTGGAAGCTTGGCAGGCGTTCGGACTTGGGACCTGAGGCCTGCAAAAACGCAGGCTGAGACCTCACGTTCGGAACCCCGGGACTGGGAATGAAAGAGCGGAAGTGCAGCTGACAATGGTGGACCAAGCCGCGCGTTGGTAACCAAGAGTCACGGAATTCGTCCCAGAAAGACACGAACTCGCATGCTATACTCACAAAACTGAGTGTGTTGCGGGGTTTGTTCACCCCCAATCAAGGAAACCGAAGATGGCAGGTAGTTCTCGTCGCTCGCTGCTTTTTGTCTTTCTTATTCTCTTCACCTGCGGACTGCTGGGCATGCTCTATGGGCAGCGTACCAGTCTGCCAGCGCCCACCCCGGACTCCGAAGTCAAGGACAGCCTGAAGGAGTTCACCCAAGTCTACCAAGTGGTAGAGGACAACTACGCCGAGCCGGTCAATCCCGACAAAGCCATTTACAACGGCGCCATCCCCGGCATGCTGCACGCACTCGACCCGCATTCGAACTTTTTTGATCCCAAGTCGTACTCGCTGCTGCGCGAAGAGCAGCGTGGCAAATACTACGGCGTGGGCATGACGGTTGGCCCGCGCAATAACAAGGTCATCGTCATCTTTCCCTTTGTGGGTACCCCGGCGTACAAAGCGGGCATTCACCCCGGCGATGTGATCATCGCGGTCGATGGCAGGTCCACGGAAAACATGAGTACATCGGATGTGGCTGACCTGCTGAAGGGCCCCAAGGGCACCACGGTGCACATAACCATCCTGCGGGAAGGCGTCGACAAGCCCATGGAGTTCACCCTGGTGCGGGACGAGATTCCGCGCAACAGCGTGGACCTGGCGTTTCTGGTCAAGCCCGGTATCGGCTACATCCACATCGTCGGTTTTCAGGAGACGACCGAGCGCGAGGTTTCCGACGCGCTCGACAAATTTGGCGACCTCAAGGGCTTGGTGCTTGACCTGCGACAGAACCCGGGGGGCTTGCTGAGCGAAGGCGTGGGAGTAGCGGACAAGTTCCTGAAGAAAGGGCAACTGATCGTTTCCCACCACGGGCGTTCTTCGCCGGAGAAACGCTACGTGGCCACACACGGCAACGGCGGACACGAGTATCCCATGGTGGTGCTGGTAAACAAGGGAACGGCGTCGGCGGCGGAGATCGTGGCCGGGGCCATCCAGGATCACGACCGCGGGTTGATCGTGGGCGAAACCACCTTCGGCAAGGGATTGGTGCAGACGGTGTATCCCCTGGCTGAGAACACCGGCCTGGCGCTGACGACGGCGCGTTATTACACGCCCAGCGGACGCCTGATCCAGCGTGATTACAGCAACGTCTCGCTCTACGATTACTATTACAACCGCGACGCCGACGACAGCAACGGCAACCACGAAGTGAAGCTGACCGACAGTGGGCGGACCGTTTACGGCGGAGGCGGGATCACACCCGACGTGAAGGTGACTCCGCCCAAGAGCAATCACTTTCAGGACACGCTGCTGCAGCACTATGCATTTTTCAACTTCGCCAAGCGTTACGTGGTCAAGAACCATGTAGGCAAGAGCTTCGAGGTGGACGACCAGATCCTCGAGGAATTTCGCAGCTTCCTGGACGCGCAGAAGATCCCATACGCGGAGTCAGACTTGGTGGAGAACAACGACTGGTTGCGCTACTCCATCAAAAGCGAAATCTTCGTGGACCAGTTTGGAGAGGATGAGGGTTTGAAGGTGAGGGCGGAGAATGATCCGATGGTGATCAAGGCGCTGGACTTGCTGCCCCAGGCACGGGCGCTGCAGGAGCACCTCAAAGAAGTCATCGCGGAACGCAATGGGGCGCGGCCCGCCAGCCAGTGAGCAGCTTTCAATTGCCAACTGCCGATTTCTGAAGGCACGCCAAGTCTGAAGCCCAAGAGAGCATCTTGGGCTTTTCTTCTGCCGCTCGGGAAGGAATCGGCCGCTGAGGCCCAGCAGTTGGCAGATTGGCAACTGGAAGCCGCCCCCCTGGAAGTCCTTGCAGGCAGGCGGTTTCCGACGCCGGTCCGACAGGGCCGCATGGTTCTTTTGTTCCATTGACTAGACGCAGTAACCGTGTGAAAATCCGCCTGTTAGCGCGTCCCGCCGGGGTTTTGCGGCCCTCGGGATGACGCCTTCCTTCCGGCAGGAGTTTTGGCCGATGCCCTTTTCTTGTCAACTCCACCAGGGCGGCGCGGTGGCCTCAGGCCCTCGGGCATGACCGAGAAGAGCCTCTGGCTGCTTGTGGTTTTTGTCGCGGTATGGGCGGGAGTGATGGACTGGCGCTACCGGAGGATTCCGAACTGGCTGACGTTGCCGGCAACGGCTGTGGGCCTGCTGGTGAATGCGGCACTGGGGGGATGGGCGGGACTCAAGGCTTCGCTGCTGGGATTGGGTTTGAGTCTGCTCGTGCTGCTGCCGTTTGTGGTTTTGAAGGCGATCGGCGGGGGAGATTGGAAACTGGTTGGGGCTTTGGGCGCGTTCCTGGGCCCGAACCGCTTGATCGCAGTTTTGATCGGCTCGCTGATGGTGGCGGGTGGAATGGCAGCGGTGTTGGTGGTGGTCAAGGGGCGGGTGCGTCGGACCCTGGCTAACATGGCGCACCTGGTGGGGGCGCTGATGATGCTGCGCATGCCGCCGCGTGAAGTTTCGCTCGACAACCCCGATGCTGCCAAAGTGCCCTTCGGCGTGGCGGTGGCGGTGACGGTGATCCTGTTCGGCGCGGGGCATTGGTGGGGGAGGCTGGCGTGAGACAGTGGTGGAAAATGGTCACGGGGGCCGCGGGCTCAGAGATCGCTGAAGCGGCGATGGTGTTGCCGATCATGTTCATGCTGCTGATCGGCATCTTCTGGTTGGGACGGGCGTTCAATATCTATTCGACGATCACGCGGGCCGCGCGCGCCGGGGCCCGCACGGCGGCAACGGCCACTTGCGCGAGCTGTATCCAGGCATGCCCCTGGAGCGGCTCTTCCTATCCCTGCGACACCACCGTCGTGAGCGCGATCTCCGACGCGCTGAAGGCCTCGAGACTGGATCCCGCCCAGATTGTTGCACCCAGCCCGGCCGTGTCTCCTACATTCTGCGTGAACTTCGTGCCTGCTGGCGCCTGCAGCACGTCCAACAATGTGACCATCTGTCGTGGGGTGAACCTGAACCCAGCGTCGGGGGCGGAAACCTGCGGGACCGTCGTGGCCTTCCGCTACCCGATGCACGTGACCCTGCCGCTACCCTACGCGCCGGCAGGGATGCAGAGCAAACTCGACAACCTCAATATCAGCACGCAAGTGGAGATGAAGGCGGAAGAATGAAACGCCTGATCCAATGCGGCACAAGATGGGTCTCGCGGCGGGGACTCTGGGATGCGCGCGGCTCGCAGATCGTGGAGTTTGCGGTGACACTCCCGCTGATTACCGTCTTCGTGGTCGGGATCTTTGATTTCGGATCGGCCTTTGGGCTGAAGCAGCGCATGATGAACGCGGTACGGGAAGGGGCGCGCGTGGGTGCCAATCAACCCACGGCCGATCTCTCGCAGTCGCCGCCCGCCTCGGTAAAGACCGTCACCCAGGTGGTCGTGAGCTCGCTCACGGGCGCCAAGGTGAACGATTGTGGCCTGGCAGGGGCCTCGCCGGTCGCGTCCGGTACGCTCACCTGGACCGTGACTGGGACCACCTGCGCTGCGGGGAATGTGGTGTTGACCATCAACCGGGGATACACGTTCACGGTGCCGGCCGTATCCCCGTATACGCAAGCGATGACGGTGGAGGCTACGCAGGTCACGCTCACCTATCCTTACAGGTGGCAGTTCGGCAATGTCATCACGCTGCTGGTGCCCACAGCAACCTACGCTGGCACAACGCAACTCAGCGTCGCTGCGACGCTGCAGAACATGAATTGAGGATCCAGCATGCACCCAACAAGCGACCGGAAAGGCGAGCGGGGAGTGACCATGCTGCTGGTGGTGGCGGCCATGTTCGCGATCCTGGCCATGGCCGCGCTCGCCATCGACGTGATGACCCTGTACGCAGCACACACCGATGCGCAGCGCGCCTCCGATGCCGCGGCGCTGGCAGGGGCGCGAACGTACGTGTTATCGGGGTTCACCTCCTGGCAATTGGGCGACCCCTCGCTTGGCGCCACGCAGAGCCCAATCTGCAGTCCGGGAGCGCCGGGGACGGGAGTGGCCAATTCTGAGGCAGTCACCGTGGCTGCGCAGAACCAGATCGCCGGTCAAACGGCGGCCGTCACGTCGATCAGCTGCGATTTCACGATACCAGAGAACCCGCGGCTGACGGTCACCACCGGGCGCACCAACCTGCCGACATTCTTCGGCCGGATTTTTGGCCAGCGCACGGTAAGCGTGAGTGCGAGTTCGACAGCCGAGGTATTCAACGCGTCGGGATCGTCCGTGCCGATTTCGGTCGCCTCGGTGAAGCCCTGGCTGCTGCCCAATTGCAATCCGAACAGTCCTCCCTGCGGGGGCGGAGATTTCTTTATCGACACGGCCAACAGTTACGCGCTGAAGAACCCAACCGCTTTCATCGGGCAGACCTATGGCTTGCAGATGCGCAGAACCCCGAGTCCCCAGAATGACCAATATTACGCGCTCGACATGTCTGCCATGCAGGCGACGGTCTGCCCTTCTTCCTCCGCTCGGGGATGCCTGAACGTCGGCGGAGGCAGCTATCTGGACAACATTGCCTGTGCGAACACCAATCGTTTGAGCTGCGGCTCAGTGGTGAGGCTGAGCAACCGGAACACTTCGTGGTGGATGCGCGGGGAGAACCTCTCCGGAGCTCAGTGCCTGATCCACACCGACGATATCGGACCATCTCCGGACCAGGACGAATTCACCGCGGGCGGTGCCGGCAATCCCGTCGTCATCACCGGGGGCCTGGCGAACCCTAATCCTGCGCTGCAGGGGGTGACGAATATTAGCAGCAGCGACTCGGTCGTCACCGTCCCGGTCTTCCGGTGGAACGGCGTGGACCCCTGTCCCGGAGGCAGGTGCGGAGGAACGCAGACCGTAATCGGCTTTCTTCAACTTGCCGTCCTGGATGCGGGCTCCCCAACGACCTCGTACCTCGACGTCATGGTGCTTAACGCCGTGGGGTGCAATCCCTCGAATTCGGGCACGCCGGTTACCGGGGGTGGAGTTTCCGCAGTGCCGGTACGGCTGGTAGAGTAGGGGCGCGTCTCAAAACCCCTGCTCCGTTTATCTATAAGATATTAAAGAAGCGGGAAAGAGAGTCTCTCCCGTATACCCACTTGCTACGAGGCCGGAAACCCGGCCATGGAATTATCCTTGAGACCGTCCCCCCTGAGACCCTAGTTCTGAGGCGGATTGGGGTTCCCTGGTTGAGGAGGATTTCCCTGTGCTGCGTCCGGGCCCGGGCCCGGCATCACGGCGGGCGGAGGCTCAATCATGTGCTGCGGAGGATCGGTTTCCTGGCTTGGGGGTGGCGAGGGTGGAGGCGGTGTCATCGCACTGACTTCCGGGACTCCGGGTCCACGGGGAGTGAGGATCACGCGCTCCAGGGCTTTTGGGTCTTGGGTGGAACCGAGGATGATGAAATTGTAGGACGAGCCCTCGAGCAGTTCGGTCAGGACATCCCGGGCCGGTGCGGGACCGAGCGTAGCCACAACCTTTTCCTGCTCGGCACCGGAAGGCACGGCAATTTCGGCGCCTGTGTGCACGTGGATCTGATAGAGGACTTCCGCCAAGCTGGCCCGGTCGGCGGTGACGCTAAGCATGCCGTTTTCAAATCCTACGGTCACCGGCGGAGGGGGAGGCGGAGCCGCTGCAACTGGCGGCGCGCTCGTCGCTGCCTGGCTTGGGGGTGGGCCGCTGGCGGCGCTGGCTGTTCCTCCGACTTTCACAATGACGGCCTTGCCGTAGGAGAAGACCTGGTAGCCCTGCGGAGTCTTAAGGTCAAAGACCACGCGGGTGATGGGCGGCTTGGCTTCAAACAGGCCCGTGCGGACGCCCTTGACCTCTCCCCGCGGAACGGCGACCGCGCGCAATCCAGGTCCGGGAAGGGAGCCCGGAAAATCGAAGACGATGCGGTCGGGTCCGGTCAGAACCTGCGCCTGCGGCATCAGGTGCTGGCTCGTCTGGATTTCGATTTCTACGGTGTCTCCCGAGCGCAAGACGGCCACGCGCCGGACCGAAGCCGGCGCCTGGGCTGCGCAGAATGAAGCCGTCAACACTGAGAAGAGGGTTCCGACGAGAAGGGGACTGGTCCAAACGACTTGGGGGGAGCGGACCATACTAAAAAAGGTTCGAGTGTGTGGATTGTAGCAGTCTGGGGCACGATTTGTGCCTTACGGATGGGTGTATCTGAGAAATCACTAGTACATGGGGGCGGCTGTACTCCTGGCGGAGCGAGTCACCCTAAGGCCGCCGGAGGCGCCCTGCAGTCTGAACGCGAGACAAAGCTATTTCCGCCATCGGCCGCGGTAATGTCGATACACGCCGAGGAGGCCGGCGCAAGACAGAAACAGAGCGGCGGGGGCAAACTCTCCGGGCTCTGGCATACTGACCGGCACGGAAACAGGTTGGGGCACCGGGATGAGAGCGGGCGGCGGGCCGTGGGCAATGGGGGTTTTCGGGTGGGGGGTGGAAGCAGGAGAGCCTCCGCCGAAGGGATACAGAGGAATCAAGGGCGGGAACCAACCGCTGTGACTGGGAACGGTTGGCTGCGCTAGGGCGGGCATATTGGGCGGCACTGGGCTGAACGTCGCCGGGATCATTGGCGGGAGAGGCTGGTCCAGTTGAGCCTCGGAGGGCTCCAGGGGCGAAACGGCGGGGTGGGGCAAGGCAGAGACCTGGTTTCCGCACCGGGTGCGGGCGGTGATGTTCCCGTCAGTAAGCAGCTTTTCACCGCGATGCAAGGCAACTCTGTGGGACGTCCAGAAGACTTTTTGACCGATGCGGTAGGAGACATAGGCCCACTCGTCCTCCGCCAGCAGCATCAGTCGGAGGTGGCGGAAGTTGAAGCCGCGGTAATGCTCGGCCACCACCGGATCATCATCGAAATTGCGCTCCAAGTCCCAACGGTCGCGAATGCCTCCGGGAATGATGGAAAAGGGATAAATGGGTCGGGTCTGGGGTTCGGTCTGGGGAACGGAGGCCAAAGTTCCATCGTTGCCGAAGGATGGGAGGTCCCAGGCGAGGGGCGGAGGATCGGGAGGCAACACAAAGTAGGAGTCGAACTCAGCGGCAAGCAGGGCGCCCGTTGCCAAACCGGCAACCAGAAAGGCAAAAGTCAGCAGGATGCGGCGGCCGCGGCCGACAGGACGGAGACGGCACGCGTGAGCCGACACATGGCGACTGCGTTGCCCGATAGGGTCGTTCACCAACATTCAGAATCTGGGCCCAGCCCGAACAGAAAACCAGGGTCTAAGACTAGGGGGGATTCTTGCAGGGGGAGCTTGCAAGGGGAAGGCGTGCAGTTTGCCTTCCATACGCCAGCCTGTATCACTCTTAGGACACAGGAGATAACGCCCGCTCGAAGCTGGGAGGCTACACGACTGTGAAGGAAATTGCACGTAAATAGTCGGAGCGTGCTTGGGAGGGTACCTGGCTTGTCATGGCATGAGCAGCCGGGGATCTGGGATCCGTCCTGGCGCTACGCCGAATCAGGCTCGGTACCACGACGCCCGGGTTGCCACGGCGAGAAAAATGACCAAACTCAATACGTAACTGATGATCCCCGCTTGACCAGCTTCTCGCAGTTTGCGCCTGGGCGACCTCGAGGGTTAGACGAGCAGGCGACATCGGCTAACGGGCCAGAAGGGTTAGGCTCGCTTGCCCGAATTTCGCCAGGTTCGCTAGAATTATGTTGATTCCAGCGAAATTCTAGAGTGGAGTTCTGGTGTGAGCGTGAAACCGAGAATTCTTGTGACCGGCGCGGGCGGCTTTATCGGGCATCATCTGGTCCGCCGGTTGAAGCAGGACGGATTCTGGGTGAGGGGGGTGGACCTCAAGCACCCGGAGTTCGAGGCTAGTCCAGCGGATGATTTTGCCATCCTGGACCTCCGGGTTTGGGAGCAATGCCTGACGGCGGCCCAGGGGATTGACGAAACCTATAATCTGGCCGCGGACATGGGCGGGATCGGCTACATTACTGCTAATCATGCGGACCTCGCCCGCAACAACATCCTGATTAACTGTCACATGCTCGAAGCCACCCGACAGCAGGGCGGAAGGCGGTACCTGTTTTCATCCTCGGCCTGTGTGTATCCGCAGTACAGGCAGCGGGATGCGGACGTCACCCCGCTCAAGGAGAGCGATGCGATGCCGGCGGACCCGGAGCCGGGCTACGGCTGGGAGAAGCTGTTCGCCGAGGAACTGTGCCGGTACTACAAGAAAGACCACGGGCTCGAGACTCGCGTCGTACGCTTCCACAACGTGTACGGCCCACTGGGAACGTTTGAAGGCGGGAAGGAGAAAGCGCCGGCCGCGATCTCGCGCAAAGTGGCGTTAGCCGAAGACGGAGGCCAGATCGAGATCTGGGGTGATGGGCGGCAAACGCGCTCGTTCATGTACGTGGAGGATTGCGTGGAGGGCCTGGTCCGATTGATGGCCAGCGATTATTCCGAGCCTCTCAACCTCGGGACGGACCGGCTCGTAACTATCGACGAACTGCTGGAGCTGGTGTGCGAGGTTGCAGGAAAGAAACTGAGAAAGATGCACGACCTGACTAAGCCTCAAGGCGTGCGTGGCCGTAACAGCGATAACCGCCTGCTGAACCAGGTACTGGGCTGGGAACCCTCCATCCCGCTGGAGGACGGTCTGAAAATCACTTACAAATGGATTGAAGGCGAATTGCGGAAGGCGGGGCGCATCCGCGCGATGGAAGCGCAGGCAGGGTGAGGGCCGGTTGTCCCTCGTCAGTCGTCACCGGTGGCGATTCACCCGAGCAGGGTAAGTGTTGAACGGCGCGCGAATTCCATCCTCACTTTTCGAGTCGACTCTTTAGCCGGATTCTGCTCTCTTACGGCGGGTTTTGCTTTTCGAGGGCGTGTGCCACTCGAACTGAAGCACTACTAATAGGCAACCATTGATGTCCGAGTTTTCCAGAGTCACGCTGGATGAAGTCCGGAATTATTGGGACCAGCGTCCGTGCAACATCCGGCACTCGCCCAAGACGGTGGGCACGCGCGAGTTTTTCGACGAGGTGGAGACACGCAAGTATTTTGTTGAGCCGCACATTCCGCGATTCGCCGAGTTCGAGCGCTGGCGGGGCAAGAAGGTGCTGGAGATCGGCTGCGGCATCGGCACCGATACCATCAACTTCGCGCGGAACGGCTCCCAGGTCACAGCCATCGATCTCTCTCCGCAGTCGCTGGAACTGGCGCGCAAGCGGGCCCGGCTGTACGGACTCGAGGACCAGATCCGCTTTCATTCGGGCAGCGCCGAAGAACTTTCTTCGTTCCTTCCCATAGAGCCGTACGACCTGATCTACTCGTTTGGCGTGATCCACCACACGCCGCATCCGGAGCGCGTGGTGGCGGAAATGCGCAACTATGCCAGGCCGGGAACCACCGTGAAGATCATGGTTTATTACCGGCACTCCTGGAAAGTGCTGTGGATCCTGCTGGGATATGGTAAAGGCCAATTCTGGCGTCTTACGGACCTGATCGCCGAGCACTCGGAAGCGCAGACCGGCTGCCCGGTTACGTACACGTATACTCGGGAGGAGGGCCGCCAGCTGATCGAATCGTCCGGCTTCCACATGACCGATGTTTTTGTAGACCACATCTTCCCCTACCACATCCCCGAATACGTGAAGTACCAGTACGTGCGGAGCTGGCCCTGGAGCTGGACCCCGCCGCGCACGTTCCGGTGGTTCGAGCGCCATTTCGGCTGGCACCTGTGCCTCAGCGCGGAGATGCCGGCATGAAGGCTTCGGTGATTGGCCTGGGAAAACTAGGTGCGCCGCTAGCCGCCTGCTTGGCGGCACGGGGCGTGACCGTGATTGGCGTGGACAACGATCCGTCGAAGGTAGACGCCGTCAATCAGGGGAAGCCCCCGGTGAATGAACCGGGCCTGGGCGAGTTGCTGACGAAGACGGGGGGGCGCCTGCGGGCGGAGCCGGACATTGAGTCGGCGGTCGCGCAATCGCAGATCACGTTCATCGTGGTTTCGACTCCCAGCGAGCCGCATGGCGGCTTTTCGCTGCGCTACGTCCAGCCGGTGTGCGCGGCGATCGGACGGGCACTGGCTGCGAAGCCGGAGTACCACGTGGTATGCCTGACCAGCACGGTCATGCCGGGGACGACCGGCGGGCCGGTGCGCGAGATCCTGGAGAAATCCAGCGGAAAGCGCATGGGGCCCGAATTCGGCCTCTGCTACAGTCCCGAGTTCATCGCTCTAGGCAGCGTGATTCGTGACTTCCTGAACCCGGACATGCTGCTGATCGGCGAAGCGGACAAGCGCGCGGGCGACGCGTTGCAAGCTTTGTACGCGCAGGTATGCGAGAACCAGCCTTCCGTGGCGCGCATGGCATTCGTAAATGCGGAAGTCACCAAGCTCGCGGTCAACACCTACGTGACCACCAAGATCAGCTATGCGAACCTGCTGGCGCGGATCTGCGAGCGGTTGCCCGGGGCGAACGTGGATGTGATCACCTCGGCCCTGGGACTGGACACGCGCATCGGCCCCAAATACCTCAAGGGAGCGCTCAGCTATGGCGGGCCTTGCTTTCCACGCGACAACTTGGCCCTGGCCCACCTGGCTCGGTCGCTGGGGGTCCCCCCCGACCTGGCACAGAGCGTGGATCGCTTCAACCGTTCGCAGATTCACTGGCTGGCCGATCTGGTGGAGGAACGACGCGCGGGTGGGACGGTCGCCGTCCTGGGATTGACTTATAAAGCCGGAACCGACGTGGTGGAAGAAGCGGCCGGCTTCCTCCTCGCCCAGGAACTGGCCAAGCGAGGGGTGAAGGTGCTGGCGTTCGACCCCGGGTATGCCAAGAAGGCGACCGGGATGCACCAGAACATCTGTTTTACCGCGAACGCCGAAGAGTGCATTCAGAGATCGGATCTGGTGGTGCTGGCGACGGCGTGGCCTGAATTCGGCCGTATCCCCCGCGAGCAGTGGACGCGCCACTCGCCGCCCCGCACGGTGATTGACTGCTGGCGGGCGTTACCGTTCCTGCACGACCACCCGGGCGTTCGTTATCTTGGGCTCGGGCTGGGAGAAGGTTTGGTATGAGCGGCGCGGCTGGGGCAAAAACGCCGCCGGAACATCCGCTGACGCTCTTTGCGATTCCGCGAGCGTTTCAGGGACATATCGGGGTGATCCAGCGAAATGCGATTGCCAGCTGGACGCGCATGAATCCTCGCCCAGAGATTCTGCTGTTCGGCACCGATCCCGGCACGGCGGAGATGGCGTTGGAGCTTGGGGTGCGACACGTGCCGGAGGTCGAGCGCAACCGCTGGGGCACGCCGCTGGTCAGCGACCTCTTCGGGAAAGCACAAGCGCTGGCAGAGAACCCTACGCTGTGCTACGTGAACGCCGACATCGTTCTGTTCGACGACTTCGTGCAAGCGGTTACGCGTGTCGCGGCTTGGGGCAACCGTTTCCTGATGGTGGGCCGGCGCACAGACATCGAGATCACCTCGCCCCTTGCGTTTCAGGATGAAGACTGGCGCCAGCGGCTGCGGCGGCAGGTCGAGGCCGAGGGGAAACTGCAGATCGCGCGCAGCATCGACTACTTTGCGTTTTCCCGTGGCCTCTATCCCGTGATGCCGCCGCTCGCCATCGGCCGCTTCCACTGGGACAACTGGCTGCTGTGGAAGGCGCGTTCGCTCGATGCCGCGGTCGTTGACGCCTCGCCCATGGTGCTGGCGGTGCATCAGAACCACGATTACTCGCATGCTCGTTATGGTCCACGGAAGCTCGACATGATGGCCAGCGAGGAGTCCATCCTGAACGCGCGCCTCACCTGCGAACAGAATCCGGCCGACTATGACGAGGGTTTATTCTGGCGGTACGCCTACACCATCGACGATGCGACGTGGAAGCTGACGCACGACGGGATTCGACGAAATTCGCGCGCGCTGTGGAAGACCTTCAAGCGCTACTCGTCACGTCCGCTGGGACTGGCGCGGCTGACCAAGCGCGCACTGTTTCCGGCTCGCGCGGTGAAAGAGAAAAACGTAATCGCGGGAAACCAACGATGAAAGTCTGGTGGGGGAGGAATGAGCCCCTCGCCTGGGCCGATGTCGGCTCGCGGGCAACCGCAGGCTGAGCTTTGAAACAGCGCAGGGACGGGCGTCTCGCCCATCCGGCAGGGGGGGGACACACCGGCCCCTCATCGACAACCGTGAGCCTGGCGTGGTAACGATCACGCGGTCAGGACACTCGCAGGGACGAGAGCGGCACGGTTTCTCTCTTCGGAGATGGATGGCTAACTTGAGCCTACGCAGGCGACTGGGATGTTCCCTGGCCGCCAGACCGGTGCTTGCTCCTTACCCCGGATGGGTGTTGGGTTCAGGCCAGTCGGTCGATCTGGCAGCGCGGTTGCGCAAGCTGCTTTGGCGGCTGCTGCGCACTCCCTTCGACGTACCCTGGCTGGACGGCCTGCAGATCCGGCTTTATCCCGGCAACGAAACCTGTCGCTCCCTGTTCGTGACCGGGCGCTACGAGCCGAACGAGATCTGCCTGCTGGCCAGAATTCTGAAGCCGGGAATGGTCGTTATCGACGCCGGCGCGAACCTGGGCCTGTACACGCTGCTCGCCTCCTGGCGGGTGGGAGCAGGTGGCAGGGTTCTGGCCATCGAGCCCAGCAGCCGGGAGCTGGAAATGTTACTCCAGAATATCGAACTCAACGATCTCACCAACGTCAAAGCAGTGCAGCGGGCGCTATCGAATCAAACCTCCGAAGGAGACTTGCTGGTGGCCGCTCCGCGACATTCCGGCCACAACACCCTCGGCGCCTTTGTCTATGAGACCGCGCTCGACCACCGGGAACGTGTCAAACTGGAGCGCCTGGACGACATCGTGTGCCGCGAAGAATTGGCCCGGGTGGACTTGATCAAGATGGACATTGAGGGGGCAGAGTATGCGGCCCTGCAGGGTGGGCTGGAGACACTGAGGAAATTTCATCCGGTGCTGCTGCTGGAGCTCTCCGATCGAGCTCTGCAACAACAGGGCGGTAATGCCGGGAAGGTGGTGGCCATGCTCGAGCAGCTCGCCTATCGCATATACGGTTTCGATCGTGGGACGGGATTGCCAGCGACACGGTCGCGGGCGGCCGGTGACTCGGAAAATATCGTTGCCGTGGCGGGGGAGACGCCTTGGTGAGCCATCCCCCAGGCCAGCGGGGTTCGAGATCCTCCTCCGCCGCCTCCTGGCCCCGGATTTCGCTGGTCACTCCCGTCTTCAATTCGGCCCGCTACCTCGAAGCGGCGCTGCACTCGGTGCTCTCGCAGGAGTATCCCAACCTGGAGTACATCGTCGTCGATGGCGGTTCGACCGACGGAACCGTGGAGATCATCCGGCGCCATGCGACACAGCTGCATACATGGATCAGCCAGCCCGACCGCGGCATGTACGACGCCATCAACAAGGGTTTCGCTCTCTCCTCTGGCGAGGTGATGGGCTGGATCAGCGCGACCGACCTGCTGCATGCGGGATCGCTGTTCGTGGTGGGCGGAGTTTTCCGCGCATTTCCCCAAGTGGAATGGATCACAGGCCGAGCGACCGGGTTCAACCACGAGGGAATGGCGGTGGAGGTGTTGCGGCTGCGGCGCTGGTCGCGCATGCGATTTCTGGCCGGAGCCAACCGCTACATCCAGCAGGAGTCGACCTTCTGGCGGCGCAGCTTGTGGGAACGGACCGGCAGCCGGGTCGACGATTCCCGGCGCAGCGCCAGCGATTTCGAGTTGTGGGTGCGTTTCTTCCGGCAGGCTCGGCTGTATACGGTCGATGCCCTGATCGGGGGATTCCGTTCGCATCCGGATTCGCTTGGGCTGCAGAACCTGGAGGAGTGTCACCGCATCCACGACGAGATTCTCGACAAGGAGGTGGCCTCCCTGTCGGGAGCGCGCAGGCTGAAGCTGCTGCGCGCGGTCAATCAGCGGGTGTTGGCGGTGCCGGCATTGGCGAAGCCCTGGAGCAAGCTGGTGATTGGGGCGCTGCGCGGCTGGCCAGGCGCCGACCTGCCCCCGGTGATTCGTTACCGAAACAAGCAGTGGGTGATGGAAGGGCGATAGTGCCGATCCCGGTCCGGCGGCGCCGGGACCTTCCCGGTTGTCCCAAGGCCGTCCGGGCCGCCGCGAATGGCAGCTGCTTACTTGCCTTTGGAGAAATCTTGAACCACAAAGACCTGGCCGCCCCGGTGGGCGACGCCGATGCCGATGCGATCCATGTCGGGGTCGAGGATGTTGGCGCGGTGCGCCGGCGATTTCATGAACTGGGCCTGGGCGGTGTCCACATTGCTGGCAGACACCACGTTTTCAGAAAGCCAGGTGAACTTTGCACCGGCGCGAGTGGCACGCGAGGGTAGAGAAGGTTCGCCGGGCAACACGTGGGCCACGGAATTCTGCCTTGCCATCTCCGCCGCGTGGCCGCGTGCAGCGAGTGCCAGAGCCTCATCCCAAGCCAACGGGGCAATTCCCTGCGCCTTCCGTTCCGCGTTGACTGAATCCAGCAGGATTCGTTGGGCGCTCGATGAGCCTGGTTCGGCACGTCCCGAGCACGCATATACGATCGCAAAGGCATATAGACACGCCCGAAATGTCCATTGGAATCGAGGTTGCATAAGAAGTCCCTTCTGCTGATTTAAACCCCGGCCGGGAGGCAAAGGTTGCGTTCAGGGTTGCAGGCGAGCCAGCCAGCGCAACGCGGCGATCTCGTTGCGCAGGCGCTTGATCTCAGCTTCCTTACGCCGCAGCATGGCATAAGGGTCGTATTTGCCACGCGCCGCGCGAGCCCCGGCGACGGGCTTCTCGCTCTCGATGGTCAGGGGCGTGAGAAACTCCAGCCCGATGCAGAAACCGTTGCGACTGCGAACCACGCCGGACATGCGGGCGTGGTGGGGCGTGAGGAACTCAACTTCCATCAGGTCGCCGGGTTCAAGCGCAATGCCGGCGTAGAGAGCCATGCCGCCCTCGCTCATTTCCGTGCCACGGCCGGGAACAGTGATCTTGGTTCCTTTGCTGGAAGTGACGCGCACAGGCAGGTCGACCGGATGCCGGGGCCAACGACGGAGGTGTGCAGGGGAGGCCATCGCTCACTGATGTCTTACGCTGTGAGCTAGAGAGTAAAAGGTTAACCAACTGGCCTCAACGTCACGAAGGTACCTAAGGGGTACCGGTTACTTGCAGGAGAGGCGGCAGTGGGGGGGAGGGGCGGAGGAAAATGTGAGGATTCGGTAGTACGGTGCCGCCCGCGATCACATTGTCGCGAATGGACTCGGTCGCGGTGTCAACCCCCTCAATCGGGGCGTTCGGAGTGGTGGGCTGCGGCTCCCGGGCAACCACCGCCTCGCGCGCCCGATGGCGGCGGAAGGCCTGAACGGACATGCGGGTCACGTCGAACAAAGAATAGAGGATATTGCCCCGGATCACGTCACTGCGGTAGGCCAGCAGCTCGGTTCGCAGATAGCGAACCACCCGGGAATGGGGATGGGACGGCACTTGGGGACGGCTGACGGAGTAGTCGAACAGGCCACGCTCACAGTCTTTCACGCGTACGACCGCAAGCGAACCGTTGGTCCGCATCGGATCGTGCGTGGCATTGATCACCAGGTGAGGAAACTCGGGCCGGGGCATTTCTTCGACGGCGTCCACGCAACCCGCCAGCGCCAGATCGCGAATGAGCAGATCGCGCCCCTCATCCAGGTTGGCATCGACGTGGTGGATGAACTTGTGATCGCGCAAGGAAAGTGCGGCTCCGGTCTCCCGCACAAACGCGCTGAGCCAGAGGGGGGCGTCCTGGCCAGGCTCGCGATCCTGCCAAATGCGGAGATGGTCGCGCTTGGCATAGCTGTCCAGGCCCTTCTCCCAGTTCACGTCCGACAGCTCGCCCTCCAGCAACTGGCGGGAGATCGGCTCGGTGGGGTAGTTCTGAAAGGCGATAAACGCGCGGAACTCGCGAAGGACGGAGCGTGTATTGGTGGGATCACTCTGCCGCCACCCGGCAGCCCGGAAGGCTTTGTCCAGTTGCTCCCGCGTGCCCATGAACGCCAGGTTCACCACATCAGCCGCCTGGCCTTTGCGGGTCGTGGTGCGCTCCGGCACGGACTGGAGGAGGAAGTCTAAGTGCGAGCGTTCGGTCTCGCTGAATGAAGCGAACAACGGGGCTGGCGCCAGGCGATCCGGCACGGGGAGGGGTTGCGTCAACTGCAGACGCAGGTCGGCGCCAGGCGGAAGGTAGATTTCCGGCTCGGGTGCGATCGGGAAGGCAAGTCGGTAGCCCAGCAAGAACCAGTCACTGTAAGGATACCAAGTAGGCAAGTGCCGCAAGCGGCTCGTAATGCGGCCCTCCGGGGAGTCAGTAGAGCGTATTCCAAAGATGACACCCTTGTGGACCGTCTCCCGGGCGTTGCTGATCTCGAGCACGGTGGATTCGATGGCCAGAGGTTGTTCCCCTGGCGGCACGATGCGATCGAAGACGACCCGCACTCGCGCCGTATCGTGAACCAGACCCATACCCACCCGGCGCACGGACTTGATGCTGCCATCGACCTCGGAGCCTACGGCGAAGACCGCGTTTCCCTCGCACCCGGGAGACTCGACCAGTATGGCGCGCACCGCCGTTCCGGGCTTGGCGCTGTAGGACGCGATGGGCTCGAGCAGGCGAATCCAGAACGTCTCGCCCGCCTGAATCTGGTCACAAGCCAAGGCGGAAGCCGGCAGGCCAACGTGGAGCAGGAGCAGCGCCATCGGCCATATCGCCCCGGCTTTGCTACGGCGGAAGATGTCCCCCATCGCTGATGAGCTCCTGCTCCCAGTATCGAAGTCAACCAATTGTCGGCGACGCGGAAGAACTGTGTGCGCCATTCTACACTGGTTGTCGATTCAAAGTAGTTTTACCCTTGGTGCTTGGACTTTGGGGTTGCGGCAGGACCGCGGCTGCCCTCTAACGATCCCTCAAGCGGCGGACAAACTTCAACCCCGACCACACCTTGCTGACGGCGCACACCTTCACGTCGACCAATCCTGCCGCAAGACCAATGGCGCGCACGGCGTTCTCCGTGAGATCGGAGGCAATGCCGGAGGTTTTCTTGGGCCAGCACGCCCAGAGCATCCCAGAGGGCGTGAGCTCGGGTGTGAGCCGTGCAAACGCAGGCTTTAGCTCGGCCTGCGACTTGACGAAGACCATGGCGAAGTCCAAGGTTTCGTCTTGAACCAGGCAGCATGAGGCCAGGACCGGCGTCAACTCAGCCTTTACCTCGGGAGGAATCGCCAGCAATGCCACCCGGAGTTTCTCTTTGAGTCCCAGCTTCTTGGGGAGAGGCGTGCCAGAGTAACCGCTTGCGTTCTCAGGCCGCCGGTTCTGGGGTCTACTTCTTAGAGGCATATTGGTCGGAGTGGGAGCAGAGGGTGATGGAAAGCCTTGCTGGAGCCGGGATCAAACTCGGGCCCGGCCTGGTTGCGAACGAGGCGCTCTCCCATCGCAAACTAATTTCACTCAGCACCTTCCCAGGGTCTCCTCGATACACCGGGCCTGTAATCGCTGCCGAGATTGATGTCTATCCTAGCTCAAAATGGGCCGCTGTGGTCCCCGCCTCAGGTCCCACGACCCGGCAGGCAGGCCGGACAAGCAAAGTCCTCCTCGCGCCTCACCCCAGCGTGTTCCGAGATCGTGGCCAGGCGACTTTCTCATTGGGCTTGGGAATGCGTACAATCCGTCCCAGGAGAGTTCAGGATGGGCTGCGGCAGAAGACGTTTTCTCCGACCCGCGCTGGGGACGCCTTTGATTGCCGGCCTCATCCTGATCAGTGCTGCCCCCGACTCCACAGTCCCCTTCCGCTATCCGCAAGAAGATATGGGTAAGGATTCTCTCCCCTCGCGACAGAAGGCCCAGATGGAGGCCGCACGGCAGTTTAAGGAATTTTACCAGTTCCGGTTTCAGGACAAGCTGAAAGAGAGCGGGATCACATTCACCTACCACGCCGTTGACGACGTCACGAAACACATGCGGATGGGGCACTATGACCACGGGAGCGCGGTGGCGGTGGCTGACGTCGATGGCGACGGCCTATACGATATCTACTTCGCCAACCAGGTTGGGGGAAACGAGCTCTGGAAAAACCTGGGTGGGGGCAAATTCAAGAACATCACCCAGGAAGCCGGCGTAGCGGTACCCGGCCGGATCAGCGTGGCAGCCGCATTCGGGGACGTTGACAATGACGGCAGCCAGGATCTTTTTGTGACCACCGTACGCGGCGGAAATGTGTTATTCAAAAACGACGGCCTCGGACATTTCAAGGATGTTACTCAGGAAGCCGGTCTCGGCCTAGTCGCCCACTCTTCCGGAGCCTTCTTCTTTGATTATGACAACGACGGACTGCTCGATCTCCTGGTCTGCAATGTCGGCAAATACACCTACGACGACAAAGGGCCGGACGGGGAATACATCGGAATACCCAACGCTTTTTCCGGGCACCTGTACCCGGACCGCTACGAATATCCCGTCCTCTACAAGAACATGGGCAACCACCGGTTCAAGGACGTGACCGCCGACGTGGGATTGAACCCGCACGGCTGGTGCGGGGACGCCACCTTCGGTGACGTGAACGGTGATGGCTGGCCTGACATCTTCTTTCTCAACATGCAGGGACACAGCCACTATTTCGAAAACGAGGGGGGAAAGAGGTTTGTGGAGAAGACGGAGCAGTACTTCCCAAAGACTCCGTGGGGCGCGATGGGAATCAAATTCTTCGACTACGACAACGACGGCCGCATGGATTTGTTCATCGTCGACATGCACTCCGACATGAGCCAGGAGCCGGGTCCCGAGAACGAAAAGCGGAAGTCCGACATCACCTGGACCGATTCCTATATCCAGGGCGCCAAAGCGGATTTCATCTGGGGAAACGCCCTTTATCACAAGCTGGCCAACGGGAGGTTCGAAGAGGTGTCCGATCGCCTGGGCTTAGAAACCTACTGGCCTTGGGGACCGAGCGTTGGCGACCTCAACGCGGACGGGTGGGACGACATTTTCATTGCCTCTGGGATGAGTTATCCCTACCGCTACGGCATCAATTCCCTGTTATTGAACGACCACGGAAGGAGGTTTGACGATGCGGAGTTCGTGCTCGGAATCGAACCCCGCAAAAACTTGTACACGCCCTGGTTTGAAATCGATTGTTCCGACGCGCAGGAGAAGTCGGCGCAGGAAAGACTCGATAGCAGGGTTTGTGTCGGCCAGAAGGGCAAATCGGTCGTTATGGCCCCACGCTCCAGCCGCTCGTCCGTTATCTTCGATCTGGATAATGACGGGGACCTCGACATCGTGACCAACGATTTCAACTCTGAGCCGCAAGTGCTGGTGAGTAACCTGGCGCAACGCAAACCGATTCACTGGCTTAAAATTGTGCTGACGGGCACCCGTTCAAATCGCAACGGGCTGGGCGCAACGGTTGGCGTGCGCGCTGGTGGGCAAACCTACACCAAATACAACGATGGCAAGTCCGGCTATCTGGCTCAAAGCGTTCTGCCGCTCTACTTCGGCTTAGGCGACACGGATAAGGTGGAGCAGGTGGAAGTCGACTGGCCCTCTGGCCGTAAGCAGGTTTTGCCGGTTGGCATCGAAGCAAATCAAACACTACACATCACGGAACCAAAATAGCGGCATCTGCACCAGAAGGGACCTTTTCCTGCGGACGCAGGCTGTCCGCATCCAACTTCCTTCAATCCGATTCCGGTCGGTCGCCGGAAATTGTCCCCGCATCACGGTTCGATCCCCCGAGCGCAAGCGCCGGAAATTCGACGCTGGAACCGAAGCAAGAAGCGGCTTCACCATAGGAAGCGCCCCGCGGTTTTCATGGAAGCGGGATGAATTGACGCCACTCGATCACGTCCAAGAGGTCTCCCCGGTTATCCGCGCCGACTTACACCACACTGTACCCGCCGTCGAGTCGCACTGGAAAAACGGCAGCGTGTGGCCGAGATGACACCGGAAGAGATGCACCCAGAACTGCTCCCCTGTGAACTCACGAGACTGCCCGTTCGTCGCGCCTGTGGCGAAGCAGGAAACAGCGATAGCCGTACGTCCGACGTGGACGGTTATGGAGATGTGGTTTTGACCAGAAGAAGTACGCGGTGAAACGAATCCGGCTGAAACTGCTGGGTGGTTCGCGACCCAAGGCTGAGGCTAACGGTTGGTAATCGTCCCTACATCGGCCCAATTACTGGAACGTTGATCTGGGCCCATTAGGAACTCAATCCCGTACAGATACAGAGCGCGATGCCGAACCGTCCCTATACTCGAACGGGCTCGTTGCATTGAGGTGGCAGAAATTCAACCTCAACCTGAGCTCCCAAAGCCAGGTTCGCAATCGTAAAGAGGCACATCCCGTCATCGCTGAGATTAACGCCAATTGCTTTTGCGTGAAAAGACTCGGTGAATACTTGCACCGAAGTGTTTACCAGTTGGCGTTGCCGGCGACGCCTGTCCCTAAAGGCGCGTTTGAGCATCATCCGTGACACTAGTAAGGAAAAAATATCCCAATGTTACTCGCGGCCGAAGGTCACGGAAGTTCATTGGCTGGGTTGGGTCATTTCACACAACATACAGTAACCTGCCCTTGTGTGGCACCCTGTGTAAGTCTTTCAGATGTGGACTTGACAGGAGCTTTGTTGTAGGCATTGCAGATCGAAACGCTCCACTCAGCCTCTGCTTGATGCCTGACGTGGGTTCGAGAAATATGGGATTAGGAAACGCAGAATCTCAGGCCACCACCCGAGGCTTGCACGGCAGCAGGTTACGGCCATGGCTTCCCCGGGGTATTTGGAACGGGTCCAGGCGAGGAGCATTGGTCACGCGATAAGATCGGACTGCGACATTGGTTCATGCACTCCACAAGATGGGCAGAACAACTAGGGTTGATCTTATGCTGTTTGACCAGTGAGTCCAGCCAGATCCGTCCTAATTCCGCACAATGGGACAGACTTCGGCTTTGGGACAGCTGGAAGTAATTTAAAACATGGTAGAGCTGGCCGGGATCGAACCGGTGACCTGCCCGTTGCGAACGAGGCGCTCTCCGATCGTAAGTGATTCCTGTTCAGCAGGTTAGGGACTTGTTGGGTCGGTTCGTGGTCCCAAAAAACCGAGCGCTGGTGTCCTCGATGTCTCCAAATTCCCAGACCCTGCCGCAAAAATTGGTCGGCGTAATTTGCAAGAGTAACCCCGGCTATTGGTAGGTGTTGTGGCCATTAGTCTTTAGTCGCCTCGTCCTTCGGATACCTGCCATGGCTTGGATCAGGCGGCCTAGGATGGGCATTACGAAAGGGCTTTGGTCTTTCGTGGGTTATTTCTTTCGAAGGACGTCTAGATATGGGTCAGGAAGCACTGCTCGGATGCCGGCCTTTCAAGCAGCTTCTGTCCACAATGTTCCAACTAGTGCAAAGGCAGGAACTGCGCTGGAGCGCGAGTGATCGAATCGACCCTCAGTGGCTGCCGGAACTGGTGCACATCCGGCAGGATGTAAAGAGCGGGAAGCTCGACCTGAATGCAATCACAAACCGGCTCGTGAAGCTAAGTCAGAGAGTAGTCGGCGCCGACGGCGCCGGTGTGTGGCTGTTCACACACGATGATGTCTTCCTGTGCACAGGAGCAGGAAACGCCCCGAACGACGAGCGACTGCGGCTTGTGGTGATTTCCAAGCTCGCCGACGTCTGCCGGCTGAGCAGCGCTTCGGTGCCTCGCCTTGCGAGGCCGACGGCAATAAGTACCCGTGACAACGCCAGCGATCCCAGTGGGACCACGTCTCTACTGGTGGAGCCAATTTATCAAGGACATTACATCGCGGGAGCGCTAGCTGCGTTTTCGGATAAGCTCAATTCCTTTACGGAGCAAGATGCCAACAATTTCCACTTGCTCGCCGGGGTGCTAACGCAGGCACTCAGCAAGGCAACCGGAGCACGCCTGGAACAGAGCGTGGCCCTGGACCCCGCAGCCATGCTGCAGTTGATCGAGCGGATCATACCGACTCTGCAGAGGATGTTAGAAAGCGAGGAGAATGCGCGGCCGTCGGCGCACCGATTTTCGAAGAGCGCCTACCAGCTTCCGGCCGCCGACCTGGATAAGAAACCGCTGCAAGAGTTGCACCGACCGGGTGAGGAAACTTCTGCCGCGGAAGCGCCAGGTGGCATCTGGACAGAACATGAGCAAGGGCCGCCTGCCTCGCCCGTGGATTCGGCGACTTGTCCGGCGCTCGAGGGTACAAATGTACCTCGGATTGAGGTGCCGGGGCCGTTCGCAACCGAGGGTGTGGAGACCTCAACCGACTGGCCGACAGTTCGGCAGAAGTCGGAAAGAGTGGTCGCGGCTGTGGGGAAATACGCCTCTCTCATACTCAATGCCTTGGAAGTCGCTGGATCATGGTTCTTGAATCGCTTTGAAAAGACCGAGCACAGGGTTTTACCCGCTGCTCACTTTGATCCTGCGCAACTGCCAGGGAAAGCCGCCTTTAGCGGCTTGCAGCGACTGAATGCTTCGATCTCAAGTGCAGTAAAGAGTGCTAGGAATAGCCTTCGAGCCGCGACGGCGCACAGACCAAATTTGCCCACAGTCCGCCTAAAAGTAAGGCTTCCCGCGCTGCCCAAGGTCGTTTGGCGGCGAGATTCATTTAAGCATGCTTTGAAGAGCGCCAATAATCACCTTGCTCTTTGCTGGGCAGCTCCTCTCGTAGCAATACTGGTATTCACAATCACGTTCTTGATGGTGAAAACGGGTCTCCACAATCTTGCCCAAACTACAGCGTCAAGCTCGCAGACCACGGAGCGGGAGCAGACTATTCCGCTCAGCGCCGAGAAGGCGGACGCCCGGGAAGCACAAGCGGCCGAGCAGTTCGAGACGTCTGCTCCGCTGCAGGTGAGCCACATGCATGTAACCGACCGCGTGACTGAGCAGGTTGTACGGACCCTAAGCCACTACGAACTGGTCGGACTACGTCGTCGGGCGCACTATGGAGACGATTCTGCGGCATTCCAGATGGGAATGGCTTACGAGATCGGACGCGAGCTTCCACAAAGCTGTACGACCGCCGCCCAATGGGTAGCCACAGCGGCTAGCGAAGGCAACGTCGCAGCTCAATACAATCTTGGGCTGCGCTACCGCGATGGTGACGGAGTGCCGGTGAATGAAGTTGAAGCCGTGAAATGGCTGCAGAAGGCAGCAGCTCAGCAAGGTTCCGCCGCCCAGGTCGCAATGGGGGTGCTTACCGCATATCAGGCGCGTGTCATCCCCTCTCCGCCAACATCGCATTAACGCCGCGAATCGTTGATGGTTGGTGGCGGAGCTTGGATTGAGCCACGACCCCTGGGTTACGAGCCCAACGGGTCATCGCTAGCCCATAGTGAACGCAAGGGGGTTCCCCGCCAACAAGCCATCTTTGACTGCCGGTTTTGGTCCGAATTTGGTCCCAACTTAGGGCCGCACCGAGCTGACCCTCAAACTAGGAATCCCAGGGGATGCCGTCAGGCACCGTGGAAGCAGCTTGTCCCTCCCGACGTCTCCGGCGTCACAGACGTCAGCGCCATCTTCATTACTCCCGACGGCAACAGCTACGTCTACGAGTACGGCCGCACCCTCTCCGACTTAGTTGCAACAACCTCTTTTCACGTTAAGGGTGGCGATTGACCTTCTTAGCTGTTGGACCTAACATTCCCCCCGATGACCACTCCCTCCGAACTCGTCGGCCAAACCGTCTCGCACTATCGCATCATCGAGAAGCTCGGCGGAGGCGGAATGGGTGTTGTTTACAAGGCCGAGGACACAAGGCTCCACCGTTTCGTTGCCCTGAAGTTTCTGCCCGATGAAGTGGCCAAAGATGAGCAGGCCCTTGCGCGTTTTCAGCGGGAGGCTCAGGCAGCTTCCGCTCTCAACCATCCCAACATCTGCACCATCTACGACATTGGCGAGCAAGAGGGGTTGGCATTCATCGCGATGGAGTATCTCGACGGCGTCATGCTGAAGTACCGCATCGCCGGAGTTCCACTGCAGCCCGATCTACTTCTGTCGCTTGCGATTGAGATCGCTGATGCACTCGACGCAGCGCACGCGGCGGGCATCATCCATCGGGATATCAAGCCCGCGAACATCTTCATTACCAAGAGGGGACACGCCAAAGTTCTCGACTTTGGATTGGCGAAAAGGACAGATCCGGGCACCAGACGTGAATCGCGCTCCGGCTCAGAGGATCCCACGATCACGTTAAAGGATCTCACTACCAAGAACATTGCTTTGGGCACGATCAACTATATGTCGCCGGAACAGGTCGCGGGGAAGCCCCTCGACGAACGTACCGACCTGTTTTCTTTCGGCGTGACACTCTATGAGATGGCAAGCGGCCGTGTGCCCTTCGACAGAAACACCGACGGAGCGACGTACGGTGCCATCCTTCACGAGCAGGCCGAAGCTCCCAGCCGATGTAACCCGCAGATATCTCCTCAGCTCGACGCAATCATCGTTAAAGCACTCGAAAAAGATCGTTCGCTCCGGTACCAACATGCCTCGGAGATGCGGGCGGACCTGCAACGGCTGAAGCGTGATACAGAAACAGGGCGAGTTGCAGCAGGCTCAGGCACGGTGGCCGCGGCAGAGGCTTCTTCGCCGCGGGGTAAGCTCTGGAAATTTGCGGTTCCCTTCGTAACCCTGGTCTTGCTTGTGGCGGGCGGACTTTACTATCGTTCGCATCAAAGCAAGCGTCTGACCGAAAAGGACACCATCGTTCTTACCGATTTCGCGAACAGCACGGGCGATGCGGTTTTCGACGACACGCTGAAAACGGCACTCAGCGTTTCCCTGCGGCAATCGCCGTTCCTGAACGTGCTCTCCGACAGCGAAGTCGCGAAGACCTTGCAACAGATGACCCGTCCGGCCGGCAGGAAACTCACGCCTGAGGTGGCTCGTGAGCTTTGCCAGCGGGCGGGCAGCAAAGCTTACATTGCCGGAGCGATTGGAAGTTTGGCCAGCGAGTATGTGCTGGAACTGAAGGCCGTGAATTGCCAGAGCGGGGATACGCTGGGGCTAGAGCAGGGCACGGCAGCGTCCAAAGAGAAAGTTCTTAACGCGCTGGGCGGAGCAGCATCAAAGCTACGCGGCGAACTGGGCGAATCGCTCGCCACGATCCAGAAGTTTGATGTTCCGCTCGAACAGGCTACCACATCTTCGCTCGATGCCCTGAAGGCATTCAGCCTTGGACAGAAGGCGGCTCGCGAGAGAGGCGCCGCCGAATCCCTGCCTTACGATCAGCGTGCCATCGAGCTTGATCCGAATTTTGCGATGGGCTTCGCGGCAGTGGGCATTCACTACTACAATCTCGGCGAGCCAGGCCGAGCCGACGAGTACCTGACCAAAGCATTCCAGTTGCGGGAGCATGCTAGTGAACGGGAAAGATTGACGATCACCGCCAATTACTATTCGTCTGTAACTGGGGAACTGGACAAAGCAGCCCAGACGTATCAGGAGAAGATCGGGAGCTACTCACGGGACGTTGCCGCGTATAACAACCTGGGCATAGTATTCGCGGAACAGGGGCAGTATGAAAAAGCCGTGGATATCACGAAGCAAGGGATACGCCTCGCACCCGATCAAGTGACTTTGTACGAGAATCTCGTCGATTACCTCCTTGCCTTGCAGCATTTCGACGAGGCGAGGCAAATCATCCACGAAACGCAGCCGCGAAAACCGGATAATTACATCTTCCCCGCGGCTCTGTACGCTCTTGCTTTTCTCGGATCGGACTCCACTGCCATGGCGGAACAGGAGCTGTGGTTTGCGGGCAAGCCCGAGTATGAGAACTTTGGATTGGCGCTCGCCTCGGACACCGAGGCATTTGTGGGTCGTCTGCGCAAGGCGCGGGAACTCAGCAGGCGGGCGGTGGGTTCTGCTATCCGGGCTGACAGAAAGGAAACTGGGGCAATGCTACAAGCGATCGCGGCTCAGCGGGAGGCTGCGTACGGTATGGCTGCGGAAGCCCGACCTTCAGCGGCTGAGGCTCTGAAACTCGCGCCGGCAAGTCAAGGAGCCGAAGTCGAAGCAGCCCTCGCATTTGCGCTGGCAGGCCATGCGGCGCAAGCCGAATTCTTGGCTCAGGACTTGGAGAAACGCTTCCCACTGGACACGCAGATGCAGTCCCTTTGGCTGCCAGCGATTCAGGGGCAATTGGCACTGAACCACAACAATCCGGCTTTGGCCTTGAAAAGCCTACAGGTTGCTCTTCCACCAATCGAGTTTGGATTAATCGCGTTTGCCGCCAACGCCTCTGGTTCCTGTCTCTATCCGACCTATATTCGGGGCGAGGCCTATCTGACAGCGGGACAGGGCAGGGCTGCGGCTGCCGAATTTCAGAAGATCCTCGACCATAGCGGCATCGTCTGGAACTGCTGGACGGGAGCGTTGGCGCATCTGGGCAAAGCGCGTGCGAACGCTATAGAATCGAGAGCCGCGCAGGGAGCAGATGCCGATGCCGCTCGCGTCCGGGCTCTGGCTGCTTATAAGGATTTTCTTAACCTCTGGAAAGACGCCGACCCCGACATCCCCGTTCTGAAGCAAGCCAGAAGCGAGTACGCGAAACTGCAATAGCTTGCTGGCGTTCGCCTGACCTTATTATCGTTGGCCCGCAGCTCAGTGCGATTCTTTCGGTTGCGGGAGTGGATTTCGATGCACCTGGGGCTGCCAGCCAATCTACTCCTCCTCGTCCTCGCGGGGTGGGGAGGTGCGTGGACCCCACCGGCAGCGTGGGAGAGTTGAATCTGCCATTGAGCATCTTCGGATTTCCGTCTTTACGTTTAACGTTACCCCACAGATGCTAGTTCTTCTGGCTCAACCTGCGGCGAATGCCGGGCCAAAACTCTTTTTACTATGATCGTCAGGCTGTCGGTGTGGCCCAGACGGGAGATGAACGCTGACAACATCCGCAAACGCTTCATCCTGCCCGCGGCTGAAAAACTGAAACTGGGCACGGTGGACTGGAGATGCCTCCGCACGTCGTGTGCGACCTGGCAACTCCAGGCGGGGCCGATCCGAAATCGGTGCAGGGACAGATGCGGCACTCGCTCAGTTTGTTCCCGAGGGCCAGAAGCAAGCTGCTGCCAAGCTGACCGAATGCGTAGCTAAGCAGGTGAAGAAGGCTGGTCCAGTTGGTTCATGGTTGGTCCAATAAAAGGCCTAACTTGAAAACAATGTTCAAGTTGGAAGCGTGCAAGTCGTTGAAAAGATGGTGGAGCTGACCGGGATCGAACCGGTGACCTCCTCGTTGCGAACGAGGCGCTCTCCCAGCTGAGCTACAGCCCCTTGGTTGGTGGTCCTGATTTTAGCAGTGATTGTGCCTGCCACCAAGTGGGCGCAGCGACGTGCGAGGACTAAGGCGGGGACGCGCATGATGCCCGAAGCCGCCATTTATAATTCGTACGTGACGTCTTCGGAGTCAATTCGACAGGTGGCATCGGCCGACTTCCCGACGCGTTGGGGACAGTTCCGCATCCTAGGCTTTGAGGGGGTATCGGGCGAAGGCGACGAGCGACATACGGAAGGCGCGGTCGCTCTTGTCATGGGCGACATCTCCGGAGCACCCTTGCTGGTGCGAATCCATTCGCAGTGCCTGACGGGCGATGTGTTCGGCTCGCTGCGCTGCGACTGCCGGCAGCAACTGGAGATGGCGCTTTCCATGATCGCCGGCGAGGGTCGCGGCATGCTCATCTACGAGCAGCAGGAAGGCCGCGGCATCGGCCTCATGGCCAAGCTCCAGGCGTACGAACTGCAGGATGCCGGTCTGGACACGGTGGAGGCCAACGAACGTCTCGGATTCAAGGCCGATCAGCGCGGGTTCGCCCTCCCGGCGAAGATCCTGAAAGTTCTGGGGGCCACGCGAGTTCGCTTGTTGTCCAACAATCCCGATAAGGTGGCTGCTCTCGAACGAGACGGGGTCGAGGTAGTGGAGCGGGTTCCGTGCGAAGTCGAGCCCACGCTTCACGCCGAAGACTACCTTAAGACCAAGAAAGAAAAACTGGGCCACCTCTTCACGTCCCGCTGATGTGGGACTCTGCTTGCCGGTTTGGCTGGCATGTAGGGCGGCTGGGACTGCGGCGCGATGGGCTCGAGAGACCGCCACCACTTGGGCCAAGCTATGGCTAGGACTCTTTCAGGGCAGATTGGCCCAATCTCTCCCCCCGCGAGCGCAACACTTTCTCCAACGCTTTTCTGTTCTTTGCCGGCAATGTGCGAAGTGCAGAGCGCGCCAGGGCCCGGTAGACTTCCTCACCTCCCGGAATTCGGCGCAAGGCGGCCAGGTGTTTGCGCACGGTCGCCACATCTCCGCGGATGATCGGTCCGCTGAACCCGGCGGCAGCGCCGCGGAGAATGTAATTCTCTACCGTCTGCCGCACGATCGGAGCCATCCTCCGCCGCGCCTGCTTGCGGCGCACTCCGGCGGCCGCGGCAACCTTCTCCCCCAGGGCCAGCAACGCCGTCAGCAGCGGAGAGGCGAAGGCACCCCAGGTGTGGTAAGCGGCCTTGTTACTCGCCGAGATCGCAAATGCTCTCCCGCCGAGGTCGGACACGATCTGCCGGGCCATCGACACAGCTTTCCGGTTCCCTTCCAGGGCAAAGCTGGCGCCCCCCAGAGCGGGCGTCACGCCCGGCACAAACGTCATGAAGGGATGAACCGAAGCGGTCCATGCTCCCCGCCGGGACAGAGCCTTCAATTCGGTGCTGTTGAGCGCCCCGCTGGAGTGCCAGGCGACCTTTCCCTTCCAGGCTGCGTGAGGGGCCATCGCCTGCGCGCAGGAGGCAATCGCGTGGTCCGGAACACAGAACCAGATGACGTCGGCAGTGATCTCCGGGTGATGCAGGGTAGTGACTCGAGCCCCGAGGCGGCGCGCTAACTGCCGCGCTCTCCGCTGCGTGGCATCGCGGGAGACGATTTCCGTAATGCGGTAGTGTGCGGAGCGCAGGGATAAGGCGAGGGCGCTCCCCAGGTTCCCGGAGCCCACAATCGCAATCTTCGTTCCTGCCGCTTGGCTTCGCCGTCCCACCGCCGCCAGCATAACAGCGCATTCCCAGGGCGGAAACGGTTGCGGAAAGAAAACGCCTCACCCGCTTGTCGTTAGGAGGCCAGTCCCTGACCTACCGCCGGCGCTTCGCATATATTGTCTGGCATGGCTAAAGCGTCCCACCGCAAGCGCGCTCGTGTCCTCTCGTCCCGCACCGTGTACCGGGGTCCGGTGTTCTGGGTGACTTCGGACCGCGTACTGGAACCGTCCGGGGTGTGCGCCCGGCGCGATATCGTCCGCCACACCGGCTCGGTGGTGATCCTTGCCACGAAGGACCGAGGCCGCGAGCCCCAGGTCCTGATGGAATGCCAGTACCGCCACGCCGCGCAAGCCTATCTCTGGGAATTGCCGGCCGGGCGCATTGACCACGGGGAAAAGCCGCTGGCTGCCGCCAAGCGCGAACTGCTGGAGGAGACCGGTTACCGTGCCTCGCGGTGGCAGAAAATTCTCCATTTCTACGCCAGTCCAGGCTTCGTGGCTGAGCCCATGACCGTCTTCTGGGCGCGCGGATTACGGCCGGGCCAGGCCCGGCCCGAAGAAGACGAGGTCATCCTTCACCGCCTGGTGCCCCTCTCCCGGGCTGTCCGTATGGTCAACCGCGGTGCCGTCCGCGACGCCAAGACGATCGCGGCGGTCCTCTGGTTAGCCCATCATTCCATGGGACAAAAGTCCTCCTCATAGCTGCTCGCCAGTGATACATGTCCTTGACAGCCCTACCCCCAGCGGCCACAGAATGTTCGAGGATTCGGCTGGACGGGGGTCATCCCGCCCCCCGGGGATGCCCCGCAACCAGAGACTGGCAGCCGAAAGGGGGCGCACGTGGAACGGTTGAAAGGCACGGTGAAGTGGTTCAATAACGCAAAAGGTTACGGCTTCATCGGCCGTGACGACGGACCGGATGTATTCGTGCACTACAGCGCGATTGCGTCCGAAGGTTATAAGAGCCTGCAAGAAGGTGACGCGGTTGAGTTTGAGATTGTTCAAGGACAGAAGGGGCCGCAGGCGGCCAACGTCAGTAGGGTAAACACGTCTGCCGAGGCACACACCTAAGGCTGTCTTCTCATATTTCACTCTAGCGCGAGTAACCCTCCCGCCCTGAGGTGTGTAGACGGCCGCAACGACGGCACCGAGATGCCGTGGTGTTGGGTCTTGCTTTTCTCCCACCCGAATCTTGTTTAATCTTGTCTCCCGCATGGATAACAAGGCCATCGCCCATCTGCTCTACGAGACTGCCGACCTGCTGGAGATCGACGGGCAGGATTCTTTCCGCATTCGCTCCTACCGCAACGCCGCGCAAGCCATCGAGAACTGGCCGCAGCGGATCGCGGACCTCATCTCCGAGCCGCAAAAGATTCTTGAGATCCCGGGCATCGGCAAAGGGATGCTCAAAAATCTGCAGGAGATTCTCCAGGGCGGCCGCCTGGCAGTGCAGACCGAATTGCTCGAGAAGTACCACCCGTCCATGCTGGAGCTGATGAAGATTCAGGGCCTGGGGCCCAAGACCATCGCCTTGATCTGGAGCGCCTACAAGGTATCGGACCTCGACAGCGTGGAGAAGCTGGCCCGGGAGGGCAAAATTCGCATCCTGCCGCGCATGGGGGAAAAGCACGAGCAGAAGCTGCTCAAGGCCATCGAGGGCTACCGGCGCATCGGTGGACGTTTCCTCATCGATGTCGCTGAGACCGAGGCGGAGAAGCTGACGAAGTATCTCTCTAACTTTCCGGATATCGACAAGATCACCCCGGCGGGCTCGCTGCGCCGTGGTCGCGAGACCGTGGGCGACCTCGATGTGCTGGTCACGGGCGCAGTCTGCGCCGACGACGCCCGGCGCGAGCAAGCCATCGAACACGTGGTGAAGTATGGGGCGCTGGTAGAGGTCATGGCCCGCGGCGACAACAAAGTCAGCTTTCGCCTGCGCAACGGCCTGCAGGTGGACGTGCGCCTGCTCCCGCCGGATTCTTTTGGCGCCGCCATGCAGTACTTTACCGGTTCAAAGGCTCACAATGTCGCCCTCCGCCAACGTGCGCTTAAGATGGGCTTCACGCTCAGCGAGTACAGTCTGGCGCGATTGGAAACGGAAAAGCCGGTGGCGGGAAGAACCGAGGAGGAAATCTATTCGAAGCTAAAGCTCGACTACATACCCCCGGAGATGCGAGAGAACTTGGGCGAGATCGACCTAGCTGCCGAACACAAGCTTCCCGCGCTCATAACAGAGCAGGACTTGCAGGGCGACGTGCACATGCATACCGTCGAAACCGATGGAAAGAACACGATTGAGGAGATGGCGGACGCCGCCAAAAAGCGTGGCTACAAGTACGTGGCGATTACCGACCACTCCAAGAATCTGGCCTTCGCCAATGGCCTCGACGATACGCGCGCCGTCGAGCACATCCAGCGCATTCGCAAGGTCGACGACGAAATGGAGGGCATCCGCATCTTCGCCGGGATCGAGGTCGATATTCTCGCCGACGGAGATTTGGATCTTTCGGATGAGGTCTTGGCCCAGATGGACGTTGTCGTGGCCAGCGTCCACTCCCAGTTCAACCAGGACCACGACAGGATGACCCAGCGGTTGTTGAAGGCGATTGAGAATCCTCATACTTCGATCCTCGGACATCCCACCGGCCGCCTCCTCCTACGGCGTGATGCCTATGCTTTCGACGTGGATGCCGTCCTCAAAGCCGCGGCCAGGCACCGAGTGGCGATGGAGCTGAATTCCTATCCTGATCGGCTCGACCTAAACGATGTGCACCTGCGGCAGGCAAAGCGTGAGGGCGTGAAGATCGTTATCAATACCGACTCCCATCACACTTCTCATCTGGGGAAGATCCGCTTCGGTATCCTGCAGGCCCGACGCGCGTGGCTGACCAAAGACGACGTTCTCAACACCCTGCCCGTGACAAAGTTCGAGAAGGCGATGAAGCATGCATGGTAGATGCGTTTCCACCGCCATGACTTCGCCGGCTTCTTCCAGAAAGGCCCTTATGAGACGCCGTTCTGAATTGCGCCTGCTGGTCGCGTGTTTTCTCCTGTTTGCGGCCCGGTGTTCTGCCGGTCAGTTGAAGCTTCTGACCAGTCATCTCGGATACGAAACCAGCGGCCCCAAGCATGCGGTTATTCTGGGCACCGCCAGGGACCACGTTTCATCCTGCGCCTTGAAGGATCCAGCAAACGATCGGGTGGTCCTGCCCATCGTGCCCCAGGCCGCTGGTCCGGTTGAGAGATGGAGAGACTGGTACTTCTGGACGGTCGATTTTGATTCCTTTGCAACCGAGGGCACCTATTATCTGGAATGCGCTGCCGATACCACGAGCATCCGTTCGTTGCCCTTTCTGGTGCAGACCGACCTGCTTGAACGCAACACCGCCTCCGATGTGATCTACTATTTCAAAGACGAGCGCAGTTCGGGCGAACTGGATAAGGCTGACCGCCAGCTCCGCTTTGACGGTACGAAAGCCGGTTGGGTGGACGCGCACGGTGGCTGGTGGGATGCCACGGGCGACTACGGCAAGCATCTCTCCCACCTTTCCTTCTCCACTTACTTCAATCCGCAGCAGATTCCCCTTGTCATTTACAGTCTGCTGAAGAGTCATGAGCAGGCCAATCGTCGCGATCTCGAGGGTTTTGCACGGTACAAAACGCGCATGCTGGACGAGGCCATGTTCGGAGCGGATTATCTGGTGCGGGTGAAGGTTCCAGGGGGTTCCTTCTACCGTTCGGTCTCTACCGGCGGCGTGACGCAGGTTCCCGAAGAGCGCAAGATCGCCGGCGAGATGAAACGCTTTGGTATCGAAAGTGTTCCAGGCCAGGGTGCGGCTGGAATGGTGCAGGTGGCCCATACGGACCTGGACTACGAAGTCAGCTACCGCTCCGGGGGAGGCATCGCCATTGCCGCTCTGGCCATGGCGAGTACGTACCCGGTGTCCGGGGAATTTCGCAGTTCCGATTATCGGAAAGCCGCCGTGGACGCTTTTGATTACCTGGAGAAGAACAACCTCAAACTCACCAATGACGGCAAGGAAAACATTGTCGACGACTACTGCGCGTTGGCAGCTGCCACTGAACTCTACCGCGCAATGCACCAGGACAGGTACAAGCAGGCTGCCGACCACCGCGCTCGCAGGCTGATGGCTCGCCAGATCAGCGCCGGAAGCTATCAGAATTACTGGCGAGCGGATGATAACCAGCGCCCGTTCTTTCATGCTTCCGACGGCGGTTTCCCCGTCGTCAGCCTGCTCTATTACTCCGACATCGCCGACCCAGCGACCAAAGCGCAGGTGCTGACCGTGGTGAGAAAGTCGATGCAGTTCGAGCTTGCCATCACGTCCGAAGTGAACAACCCATTTGGTTACAGCCGTGAGTACGTGCAGGACAAGACCGGATCGCGCCATGCCAGCTTCTTTTTTCCCCACAACAGTGACGCGGCTCCGTGGTGGCAGGGGGAGAATGCGCGGCTGGCTTCGGTTGCAACCGCGGCGCGTCTGGCGGAACTCGCCTTCCCCCAGGACGCCGCCTTTCGCAGCCAACTCGAGGCCTTTGCCACCAGCCAACTCAACTGGATTCTCGGATTGAACCCCTTCGATTCGAGCATGTTGAATGGCATCGGCCGCAACAACCCTGCTTACATGTATTTTGACTCCTGGGAATTCACCAACGCGCCGGGCGGAATTTCCAACGGGATCACCAGCGGTTTCCACGACGAGAGCGACATCGACTACCTCCTCCCCTATCGCCAGACCGGCGCCGACAATGACTGGCGCTGGGGAGAGCAATGGCTTCCCCACGCCGCCTGGTATCTTCTGGCCGTTTCAACCGGGGGCAGCCCGGCGCGCTAGCAGACTGGCAGCTTCTTTCTCCTGCGAAGGAAGCAGGATCATGGCGCCGGCGTGGCGGCTCGCTGGTAGGCTCAACTACCGACTCGCGGGCGGCACAATGCCATTCATGCGTAAGTATTCCACCAACCGGTCATAGTGGTCGGAGAGGTGCCACACCGCGGCCGTCAGGGTCCACCCACCGGCTGCAATAAGTTGTTGGCGTTGGTCGACACGATGGCTTCATCCATCCGGCGAAAGGAGTCCCGCAGATAAGCGAGAATCTCCGCTTTGGTTTTCGCCGAATTCGGCCCGCCAAGGTCGCAGCGCTCGGGCGGTTTCTCCCCCATGATCTGTTTCGCCCAAGCCTTGTTGGCGTAGGCCACATGTTTTACCTGCTCGAATGTGCGGACATTCGCAAACGCGCCCTGCGTCGGCCTGAAACTCCACTGCTTTTCCGGCATGGCCTCGGCCAAAGCAGTGAAGTCCTGCTCCAGGCTTTTCCAGATGAGGTTGAGGGAATCAGGAATGGTCTTGGAGGGCAGTGGATGTTCCTGAGCGATCGCAGTTTCCCATCCCACGATGGCAGCGACTACGATTGCGGCACACATGAACTTGCTCATGGGGAGTCCTCCGAGGTTAAGATTTTTCCTCACCAAGCGCGTAAAATCCAAGAGGAGAACCGAAATGCCCGACCAAACCACTCCGCCCGGGGCACCGCCGCTGCGGCCGGCACCAGCCGCGCCTCCACCCGCTTCGGGCGAAAAACCCAAACTGAACTTAGGACCGGGCGTTGGTATCAGCGTGCAGCAGGACATGGCTGCGCCAGAACGCAAGCTTCCCCCGGTGAAAATCCTGGTGATCGCCATCGCCGCGCTCGCAGTGATCGTGGGCATTCTCTCGTTCTTTACGCGTGCCAAGCCCCAGGGCGCCGGTTCAGTGGACAACGTGGCCGCGGTCGAAATCCCCGGTCAGAATGCCATGCTGGTTGCCCTCACCGTCACCCTCCGCAATACCGGGGAAAAGACGCTGTGGATTCACACTCTACACGGCAAGCTGAAGACGGCAAGCGGTGAATATTCCGACGACGCTGCCTCGGCCGTGGACCTTGAGCGCTACTTCCAGGCTTTCCCTGCACTGCGCCAGAACTCAACCCATGCGCTGATGCCCGAGACCAAGCTACTGCCGGGCGAGTCCATACGGGGCACCATGGTGGTGAGCTTCCCCGTGAAGCAGGAGGAGTTCGATAAGCGACAATCCATCAGCGCCGTGATCCAGCCCTACGACCAGCCCGTACCCGTGGTATTGGCGAAATAACGGCCGGCATCATGCCGCGGGGAGGGCGGCCGAACCCATCCGAATGCCCCCCGCAGCCTCTTTCGCTCCCTTTTCGCCTCGCCCCTGCTTACTCGCGCTTCATGATGCGCCGGCGGTGCGCCAGGTGGTTGTCGGCCGTGGGACTCAGATCGTCATACTTCAGGAAGCTGATGGAGCCATCCACTTCGAGCACGGCGATGGCAACCTGGTGGAACTCCGCGATGCCATGCTCGCGCATGCTGCGCTGCAGTTCGTCCATGCTGATGTGTTCCCGGGCCATGTGGGACGCGATCACTTCCCCGTCGTGCACCAGCAGCGAAGGCTGTCCCTGGATGAAGCGGCGGAAACGGCGGTTTGCGCCCGAGAGATCGGCCACCAAGTAATTGACCAGCAGAAGCGTGCATGCCGCGACCACACCGCCGAGCAGGGACGTGTCGGGGCCGGTCATAGCGTTCTGCACGGCGTTGCTCAGCAGCAACAGGAGAGTAAGATCGAAAGGGGTCATCTGCCCCACTTCGCGCTTGCCGCTCAGGCGCACTCCCAACAGCACCACGCCGTAAATGACCACCGTCCGCAGCGTGATGTTGAGCAAGATGTGCCCGGTGGCGATCGGCATCAGAGCGAAGGGTTCGAGGTCGACGCCGGGGTGACCGGAACCGGAGCGCTCTTGGGCGTGCTCACGTAACCCGTGACCTTCTTCTTGTCGACGGTCCACACCACCAATTCATACAACATATGATCGCGGCCCGTGTAGAACTGGATGGGTTCGTTGACGTTGCGGTCCTTTTTCTCGATGGTCTTGTCGTCGGCGGTGACGTCGAGGGTAAACTTGCCGCGCTTTGGGTCGACCTTCTTGAGTTGCAGGCTGACGGTGGACACCGGCTGCGGCTTGGCTCCTTTCAGCAGGGTGAACTCGTAATACTGACGGTCGCCTTTGTGCTTGAGGACTTCGAGGTCGTCGCGCGTCTTGGCGATCAGCCCGCTTTGCACGCCAAGGTCGCCGATGGTGCTTTCCAGCTTGGCCTTGGTGGCATCGATCTCCGTCTTGTTGGTTGCGACCTCACTCTTCACGCCGCTGACGTCGGTTTTCACGCCGGCCACTTCGCCGCTCACCTGGCTAATCTGCTGCTTCTGCTCCTCGGCGAGGCGGGCTTCGGCTTCACGCTGTTGGGCCTGCAGCTGGGCGGCACGCTGTGCCAGTTCCTTCTTGGTCAGGCCGATCTGCTGGCCGAGTGTCTCAGCCTCGGCTTCGGTGGATTGCAGCCGGTCCTTCAGTTCGGCGATCTGGACCTGGCTGGCGGACTGCTCCTTGCCCAGCCTGTCAAGACGCCCGCGCAGGTCGAACAGGAAGTACAGCGAACCCGCTACGTAAATAAGCGCCAGCAGCAAAGTCAGCCACTTCCCGACGTTGCTGCCCCCTTCATGAACCAGTATCTGGTCTTCCTGCTCGGACATACGGACTCCTCATCATCTTGAGAGATCGAGATTAGCCTCATTGTTCAGCAGGCGGAGGGAGGGTGTCAATTGCCGGGCTGGTGCGGCCGGGCGCGGGTTGACATTTGTCACAGATAGCGCGTGATGATCTCCACTGGTGCCGGGGGCGAAATTCCGCGATCCTCGCTCGAAGATCGAGCCCGGCACGCGGAAACAATGCGCCCAGCCCACGAAGAACTCGAACATCTGGCCAAGGTCGCCGAGCGGGAGCGCATCGCCCGCGATCTGCACCACCTGCTGGGGCATACGCTCTCCCTGATCGCGCTCAAGTCCGAACTCGCCGGCAAACTGCTTGACCGGGATCCGTCGCAAGCAAAGGTCGAGATTCGCGACGTGGAGGAGGCATCGCGTCACGCTCTGGCGGAAGTCCGGCAGGCGATTCTCGGCTACCGTGCCAAGGGGCTGGCGGAAGAATTCAAACAGGCGCAAGCCACCCTGGAAACCGCCGGGGGCGAGGTCGAATCCCGAATACCTGACATGCAGCTGCCGGCGACGCACGAGACAGTACTGTCGCTGGCGCTGCGGGAGGCGGTTACCAACATCGTGCGTCACGCTCGCGCGCACCGCTGCTCGATGCATCTTGACCGCCAGAACGGGCATTGCTATCTGGAGATCCACGATGATGGGCAAGGGGGCGATCAGCTCGAAGGCAATGGATTGCGCGGCATGCGGGAACGTGTAGAGTCACTGGGCGGCAGCCTCGACCGCGACACGTACCAGGGAACCCGTATTCGGATCACACTGCCGGTCGGGCGCACCGGGGAGAGCTAGCCGGTGACTCCAGGTTCCAGGGACACCCGCAAGGGAATCCGCGTGGTCATCGCAGAAGACCAGGGGATGGTGCTGGGGGCTCTGGCCGCGCTGCTGGAAATTGAAGGCGACATTTCCGTGGTCGCGCGCGCCCGCGATGGCAAGGAAGCCCTGGAATCGGTGCTGGCCCACAAAACGGACGTTTTCATCACCGACATCGAGATGCCGCGCATGAGCGGTCTGGAGGTGGCGGCAGAACTGCAACACTCGGCGTCTCAGCACACGCGTCATCATTGTGACGACGTTTGCGCGCTCCGGCTATCTGCGGCGGGCACTGGATGCGGGGGCCTCGCCCTATTTGCTCAAGCACCGGCCCGCTGAGGAACGGCCGAGGCGGTGCGGCGCGTGCGCCAGGGGCTACGCTGATCGATCCCGAACTGGCTAGGGAAGCATGGGGAGAACTGGACCCGCTCACCGATCGCGAGCGGCAGGTTGTTCGCTTGGCGGGCGAGGGATTGGCCAGCGGGGGACATTGCCGACGAACTCGGGTTATCCGAGGACACGGTGCGCAATTACCTGTCGGAAGCCATCAGCAAGCTCGGGGCAAGCAACCGTGTGGAGGCGGCGCGCATTGCCCGGACCAAGGGATGGCTGTAAGAAGGTGAATGGCGTGTTGATGTACAGGCGTATGAAAGTCAGCGTGTTGGCCGCTACTTCTTGGGGGCTCCCGGCGACCGGTTGCCGGTTGTTGCCCGGCGTGGGTTGTCGATGTACCGGACTTTGCGCTGGGCTTCGTCGAAGCCGGATGCCAGCAAGCGCGGTTTGGACTCTTCCCCCGAAAACCGCTGCGTATTCTCAATCAACTCTCGTAGGCAGCGCCGGCGGAAAACTCTGCCAAGGTATCCGTTGACGGCGATTTCGATTTCGGCGGGGCGCCCCATGCCGCTGCGCCGGTAGCGGAAGAATGATGCTGCCTGAATCTGATCTTGGATCTCGCGAGCTTCCAAATGCACCCTTTGCAAGGCGTCGCCAACCTTATCGGGCTGGCCGCGCAGTCGCCGCAGGCGTTCCACGGCCCGGTCAACCACTCGGGCGAACTCGGCCGCGTCAGCGGACGTGCGGCCTGACCGCAGACGATCCTTCGTTTTCTCCCAGGAGAACCAGGTCGGGCGGCGGTTCGCTTCCGACGCGGGAACGAGCCGCGAAACCTCGCAGAGGTAGGCACGAACCGGCGGCTCGCCAGCATTGCCTCGACTGCGTCGAACGTACCAGGAGAACGCCGTCTCGTCGATCCGTCCATGAACGCCGGCTTCTTCTGCAGCCTCCAGCGCCGCGGACTGGGCGTATGTCAGCCCGGGTTTGACGCCGCCCTTGGGAAACGTCCAGCGCCCGCTGCGAGTCTGCACTAGCAGAAACTCAATGTTGCCACTGCGGACACGGTAGCAAACCGCGGCGACTTGCTGTCGTCCACGTTGTTTGCGTAAACGGGTGAGCCCAAAAGCCCTACTTTGCCGCGGACTCTTGCCCGGCGAACCGTCAATCGTCAGCTGCCTCCCACTCATAGAGAATATAGGGTGCCGGACGACGTCTTTCCTGGCTAGAGCTCATCTTGGTTCGGGGTCGTCGCTCAGGTAACGGGAATCTGGCTGCGTACTTGCGCGCCCTTCTTGTTAGAGCCAGTATCTTGTGCGACTGCACGGGAACGAGGCTTGGAAAATCTCTACTGTCTACGCTGTAACCGCGAGCTGGAGAGTGGGCAGAAATCCGTTGCCGTCTACATGTTCGCCCAGACGGTGGGGGTGAGGCCGCGACAGAAGTCTTCGGCGCAGCGGATCTGCTTTTGTGCCCAGTGTGCCGTCTCCCTGGCCATGGGGCCTCCTCCGGAGGGAGCGCTCAACATAGCAGCTTGGCAGATGATCCGCGACGTCGTCGGAGCGGATCCGGCCCTGACCGAGGCGGCATGGGAAGACCTGCGGGGAGTGGCCGCGATGCTGCCGGAGAACGATGCTGACGGCACACCTCGCCCAACCGGCACCAACGGGTACCTCGAGTTCTGACCCGAGGCATCAGGTCGTGCAGCTTCTAGATTCCATCAGATTCTGTTGACTTTCTCCTGGCGGCTCGAATTGCCAGCCCGACGAGGATGTCAATAGAGCCAGGCCATTCCCTGGAAAGCGAAGAAGTTAACTGGGCATCCCTTTTGGCCTAAAGCACCTAATTCTTCTGCAGATCTGAGCGGTAGACCGGTGAATAGGTTCTAGCGAAGGCGATGCCTTAGTGGTACAGTTCTTGGCCGCAACAACCGGAAGGAGACTCCATGCGAAAACACCTGATTGCCTGTGTAGTCGTGCTGCTGGCTCTGTTCTGTACCGTTCTGCGGGCCGACAACTCCCAGCAGGAGAAGATGAAAAAGTGCAACGAGATCGCTAACCAGAAGCAGCTCAAGGGGGACGACCGCAAGAACTTCATGTCCTCTTGCCTCAGCGCCAAGGGTCCGGATGAGACAGCAACCCCGGACAAGATGTCGCAGCAGGACAAAATGAAGAAGTGTAACGAAATGGCCAACAAGAAGTCCCTCAAAGGAGATGACCGCAAGAACTTTATGTCGTCCTGCCTGAGCGCTTCTGCACCCTCGAAGTGATGTCAGAGGTGACACGCGATTTTCCCGCTTGCAAACGCTGGGAAGGTGACGCCAACAGAGCACCGTTCAGGGGGCGGGAGAACTTGCAGAACACTGTTCGACCTCGGCGGCTGAAGCCGCCAACGGGCTTACCAGGAGTGGATTATGCTAGCGGTTGCCCCAGAGCGCTTCCTGCTGGATCGGTGCCGGGGCGCGGCGGATGGATGCTGCTTCTGTTCCCAATTGCTTTTCTAACTGCAGTATTGTTGCCGGGAGAGGCTTCGTCTCGGGCGCATCCGGGGAGGACTTCAGCAGGACTTGGGACTTGAGCAGGCTGGCATAGGCCAGGCGAGGGAAACCCGCATCACGCAGAAACAGGCCGTAGTTGCACCAGTCGACCCCTTCACTGTGCTGGTCGTCCAAGGCGGCGTCGAGTTGCAGGGCACGCTGATACAGGCGCTGGGCCGCGGCAATTTTCCCCAGTCTGGCTTGGACTGCCGCTTCGCTGGCGCTGGCAAAACTCTCCAACTTCGCCTCGTCGGCCTGAACGGCAATCCGGCGCGCCAGCTCGAAGGATTGGAGCGCAGCATCAGGATGGTCAGTCCGCGTCTGGCAGTCCGCCAATTTCAGCGCCACCGCGATCAACTGGGAAGCCGGAGGGCGGCTCTGCACTCCGTGCTTCGCGACCAGCTCCAGGTACTGGCCGTATTGGGGAATCGCCTCAGCGGGTTTCCCCCCCGCGTCGAGCTCGGCGGCAAGATAAAGATGAGCCTCCGGCAGTAACGGATCGAGCGCAACCGCCTTTTGCCAGCTCTGCTCGGCCTCGCCGGTGTGTCCCAGCTGCAAAGCCAGAATGCCATGATTCAACAGCAAGCGGGCGTCCTTCGGAGTCTTCTGGAGCGAACTGCGGGTCAGTTCATAAGCCTCCCGGAAGCGCTTTTCGCCGGTCAGGTACCGGAGCAGCGAGTCGCGGGGAGCGGGATTGCGGGGGTCTGCCTGGATCGCGCGCCTCCAGGCAGCCACGGCAGCGTCGGCTCTGCCGGCCTCGAGATCCTTCTGCGCCAGCCGCATTTCAACCGGCGTGTCATAGGCATCAAGTGCGGCGGCGCGCTGTAAATCCGGCAGGCTGTTCTGGTGCAGGGCAAGATAGTAGTGGACCTGGTCTACCGTACCCCATGCCAGTAGGGTCGCTGCCGCTGCGATCCGCAAGCCGCGTGCGGCAGCCGAAGGACTCACCAGCCAGCGCAGACCAGCGCCTAGACTGCCACCCGCTGCCGTCGCAGCATCAGATAAACGAGTCTGCGAATTCAACAGGAGCGCGGCGATGCGGCCGTCACGCAGCTTCCAGATGGCGCCATCCAGGATGAAGTGGTGAATGTTGACCAGCGCGGTGAAGATCAGGAAGCTGCGAGTGAAGTCGAAGTGGAACAGGTGGCTTGAAATCCACGGTCCAGGGATGAACAGCGCGATCCCACCGACGATCAGCCAAGCAAAATAGGCCAGAGGACGCCAGGACTCGCGACCCTCCGCGTTGGCCTCGCGGCGGGCATAGTAGCTGGTGATCCACAGGTATTGCGCCGAATGCATGACGGCCAAGACACCCGTGCTGTACCGGCTCTGCGGCACATGGAGGTCTCCTCCCAGCACCAGCGCGGCCGGCAACAGGAACCAGACGAACTGAGTCGCGAACAGAGTGAGCGACGGCAGCAGGTCGCGCCAGCCGGCCTGATCGGCCAGACGCGACAGCCCGTAGGCGCTGCACACGACAAAGGCGACACCCAGGATGATCTGCAGAGTCCGACTGACAGCCTCGGGAATGTTCAGCGAAATGAACAGCGGGTCGCTGGAGGGCCCGGTGTGAAAGTTCAGGAACAGGATGGCGTAAGACAGCAGGAACGCGCCATACAGGGCCCGGCGCCCGCGCGCGGCCGGATTCACCTGGGCGCGGCGCGCGAACATCATAAGCAGCCCGTAATTCTGGCCGCTGTAGTGCCAGGGGCTCCAGGTGAGATAGAGCGTGAAAATCCAGGGCAGGGCACGCATCCAGAAATGGCAGACGAGGGCGGTGAGCAAGATCAGCAGTGTCGTGTGCAGGGTGAAGATGCGGTACTTATTGAAATCCTCCCGGCGGTGATAGGCGCGGTAGATGGTCGCCATGTAGTGCGGGTAGTTGAAGAACATGGCAAGAGCGTAGAAGGCAACTGACCAGGCCAGGGTGCTGGACGCTACGGAAAAATAGGCCACCAGCAACAAAGGGGCGGACCAGGCGCCACAGCCGACGATCAGATCGAGCGTGGGGTTGTAGAGCCACAAGGCAGACGGTCGGTTGGCGTCATGTTTGATCTTGGTGCTGGCCATGGTGAGCAACCGCTGCTGATCCCTACTCTGCGGATTATAGGAAGCGGGCCCAAACCGGATCAGGTGCCGAAAGTAACTGGTGGGTGGAATTCTGCCTAGCGGTAAGTATCTGGATGTGAGGCTCCAGCGGCAAACGCGAGATTTGAGTTGGGCCGGGGCTTGCTGTATAAGTCCATGCCTATGACCATGATCCGGTGCGCACGATGGATGATTGCGGCACTGGCCGCAGGTTTGCTAGCCCCCTCGCAGGCTCAGAATGTCCCGTTGACTGCTGAGACTCTCGCCGCTCGCAGCAGCGGACTCGAGCGCCATGATGGCTTTCTTCCCTACTACTGGGATGGCAAGAAGGGCATGCTCTTGCTTGAACTCGGGCAGGGCCGCCTGGAGCGCCAGTTCCTGTATTTCACCGGGCTGGGCAGCGGAATCGGGTCCATCAAGGTGTTTGCCGACCGGAGTACGACTGCAACCTCGGCAGTCTGCCGCTTCCGGCGTGTCGGGTCGAAAGTGCTGGTGATGGCGGAGAATCTGTCTTTTCGGGCAGAGCATGGCAGCCCCGAGTTGAAACGCTCCGTCGAATCGAGTTTTCCCACGTCCGTGCTGGCCGCTCTTCCGATCGAAGCTGAGCAGGATGGCAATCTGCTGGTGAACGCGAACCCGCTGCTGATCCGGGATGCCACCGATCTGCTTTCGCAGCTGCGTCGCCCCACACAGGCGATGAACGGGAGGATGGTGCGCACACCCTCTGCGGATTCGATCTGGCGACTCGACGAATCGCGTAGCGTGATTGATCTGGAGCACACCGGAAGCTTTCCCCTCAACACTGAAGTGGAAGCCCTGCTGACGTTTTCCAACGAGGAGGAAGTCAACCTGAACCAGCCGGATCGGCACGCGCTGAGCGTGCGGGAGCATCACTCATTCCTGGCCTTGCCACCTCCCGGTTACAAACCGCGAGAGATGGATCCGCGGGTGGGATACTTCGGGGAGAGCTTCCTGGACTTCTCGCAGCCCTTCGATCGTCCGCTGCAACGGCGGTTCATCGAGCGCTGGCGGCTGGAGAAGAAGGACGCTAACAGCGCGGTTAGCGAACCGGTCAAGCCCCTCGTCTTCTACCTGGATCGCGCGGCGCCTGAGCCCATGCGGTCTGCCCTGCGCCGCGGAGCACTCTGGTGGAACAGGGCGTTTGAACAGGCAGGATTCAAGGATGCGCTGCGCATTGAAGACCTGCCGGAGGGCGCCGACCCACTCGACACGCGCTACCCCACGATCCAGTGGACGAATCGGTCGGGCCGGGGCTGGTCGGTAGGGATGGCCCAGGCCGACCCGAGAACGGGAGAGATCCTGCATGCTGTGGTGCAACTGGATTCACATCGCATGCGGACGGTGAACAGCTATTGGGAATCGACCATGCCACCGGCTCGCGGGAATGAAGAACCGGCGCTCGACTGGTTCGCAGCCCTGGATAGCATCGATCCGGCACTTACGTCCGAGCAGGTGATGCTCAACCGTCTGGCGCTGCTCACCTGCCATGAGATGGGGCACGTACTCGGCTTGGAGCATAACTTCGTTGCCAGCACCTTCGGGCGTGGCTCGGTAATGGACTATTACGCCCCGCGGGTGAAGATCCGTCCCGACGGGTCGGCCGATCTTTCAGACGCCTATATGCAAGGGACCGGGAGCTACGACAACTTTGCAATCGAATGGGGTTACAGCGAGGGTGTACCGGGCGCAAGCGAGGAACAAGAGCAGTCACGCTTGGATTCGATGGTGCGTAAGGCGCAGGCACAAGGCGTGGTGTGGGGGAGCGACCAGGACCCGCGGTGGAATGCCTATGACGACGGTCCAGATCCGGTGACCTGGCTGAAGGAATTGTGGCCGGTACGCGATGCTCTGTTGGCAGCGTACGGACCGTCCCAGCTGCGACCGGGCGAACCGGCATCGGTGCTGGCCTCCCGCTTTCCCCTGATTTACCTCTTCCACCGCTACGCGCTGAGCGCCGCCGTCAATGTTGTGGGCAGCGCGCGTATTCCCCCGTCGCTGGTTGGCGATGGCCAAGAAGCGGTCAGCGTGTGGCCCGCTGCAAGTCAGCGGCAGGCGCTGGAACTTGTTGTCAAGGCCCTGGATCCGAACGAACTCGTAGTGTCCTCACAGGTATGGAAGCTGCTGGCTCCACCTGAACCGGGGGAAAGCGATCCGGAGCGCTTCTCCTCGTCGGCCGGATACTTGTTCAGCCCGGAAGACGGCGGGCGGGCGGTGTCGGAAATTGTTGTGGGCGGTCTGCTTGATCGGCAGCGTATGCAGCGGCTGGTCACCTTGGCCCATCAGAGCTCCGGTTCGCCTGGCGCAATGGAAGTGGTCTCGGACCTCGTCCGCGCCGCGTTTTCGCGGCCGGGGTCGGAACCGGCTGCATCCAGTCAGGCCGGCCTGGCTGGAGTGGTTCAGACCGAAGTGGCGGAGCGGCTGATGCTCCTGTCGGTCGACGACGCGGCAACTTCGGAGGTCCAGGCTGCGGCGCTCGCCGGAGTCTATGACGTCCAGAAGATTGTGCATGGCGAACAAAGTCCGGTGGCGCGAAGGCTCGACCACGAGATCAGTCTGTTCTTGAGCAATCCGCAGCAGAATCTGCCTCGGCTGAAACCCTCCGGGGCGCCTCCGGGCCCACCCGTCTGAGAGACTGGAGAAAGACCAGTCGCCCGAGCCGTAGGAGCAGATTCTTTTACAATTGCGGGTGTGAAGAGCTCGGACGTTATCGTCGTGGGCGGTGGCATTATCGGTCTGTCGCTCGCGATCGAACTGCGCAAGCGGGGCGCTTCGGTCTTAGTAGTAGACAAGGGAGAGCCTGGCCATGAGGCCTCTCGCGCGGCCGGAGGCATGCTAGCCGACTGCGGCGACGAAATGCCCGTGGTCCTCGAAAAGCTGGCCGCCGCCAGCGCCCGGATGTACCCTGAGTTTGCTCTCGAATTGCAGGATGAATCTGGTGTGAACGTGGACCTGCGTTCGGATGGTACGCTCCTGGTTTTTTCGTCGCCCGGGCCGGAGAAAATCCGCAGAGCCAGTCCACTGCCCGCTCCTTGGAATGAACTGGAACCGGGGCTGGCCGTCTCCGGACGCCATGCCGTTTTTCTGCCCGAGCGCAGCGTGTGCCCCCGTCATCTCACGGAAGCGGCTCTGAAGGCTGCTCGTCATCGGGGAGTTGACATCGTTTCCGGCGCGGGCGTGCGGTCGGTGAACCTGTCTGAAGGGGGTGTCACCGGGGTCAGCACCGAGCAGACCTCCTACCACGCCCCCAAAGTAGTGAACTGTGCCGGGGCATGGGCCGGGCAAATTCCTCCCCTTCCCCTGCCCACACGCCCGGTGAAGGGACAAATGGTCTGTCTCGCCATGCCATCGCGCCACCTGCTGCGGCACGTAGTGCGATCGTCCGAGATCTATCTAATCCCGCGCAGCGATGGCCGCCTTTTGGCGGGAGCGACCATCGAGGAGGCCGGCTTCGATAAACGGACGGTGCCGGAGACGATCCTGCGCTTTCAGAAAGCGGCCATCGCGCTGCTTCCCGCTCTGAAGCGGGCGCGCGTGCTGGAGGCCTGGGCCGGACTGCGTCCCGGTACTCCGGATGGTTTGCCCATCCTGGGCGCCACCCAGATTCCTGGCTATTACGTGGCTGCCGGCCATTTTCGCGACGGCATCTTGTTCGCGCCGGTCACGGCGAAGCTGATGGCACAAGTCCTGGCCGGCGCCAACCCGGAACACGACATTAAGCCCTTTGCGCTGGAGCGTTTCGCATTGCAGGCAGCGTGAGAGATATGGCTTCGATTGCTGAAATCCGCAATCACTATGACTCTCTGGCCTTCGTTTACCAGACGTTCTGGGGCGACCACCTGCACCACGGCCTGTTTGTAGACGATCAGGAATCTCCCCGACAGGCCCAGATTCGCATGCTCGACCATTGTATCCAGCGGTTGGACCTGCGGGGCGAGAAGGAGGTCCTTGACCTCGGCTGCGGCTACGGTGGCACGCTGATCTATCTCGCCCGCCTGCTCGATTGTCATGGCGTGGGCTTGACCATCAGCCCCAAGCAGGCCCGAATTGCGAAGGAGAGTATCGCCAAAGCGGGACTCAGCCATCGTCTCACGGTTGTGCTGGAGGACGTTGCCACTTTCCTCTTTCCGGCTGAAGCATTCGACCTCGTGTGGGCGATGGAATCCTCCGAGCACTTTGCCAACAAGCCACAATTCCTTCGAGATGTCGCCTACACTCTGCGCCCGGGCGGCAAACTGCTGCTCACGGCCTGGACTGGATCGATGCAAGACAGCAGGGTCAGCGCGGTTGCGCGCTCCTTCCTGTGTCCCGACCTTTGGACAGCAGAGCAATACCGCGGCGCAATCGAAGCCACGGGGATGGTGGTTCAGCACGGTGACGACCTGACTTCCCAGATCGTGCGTACCTGGGAGATCTGCCGGGATCATGCGCGGCGCGCGGAGCCGGTGGTCAAGCTTTTGCCACGGGCGGCACGGTTGTTCGTGGACGGCATCGAAACGATTCTGGAGGCGTACCAGGCCAGAGCGCTGGGGTACTCCGTGCTGGTCGCGAAGAAGTAACTGCCTCGATCTTTTCCCCTCGACCCCAGCCCGAACGCGAATTGGTCCGGCTCGCCGGACTGTGCATCACCGAACCTGCGCCTTGGGCTCGGTTATACTTATTTCTCGGTGGACCGAAATTGCCGCGTATGCGCGAGAAAGGGACACATCTATGGCTTCGCCGGCAGTAGAATTTGCCCGTCGGAATCAGCCGCGGTTTCTTAACGAACTGAAGGATCTGCTTCGCATACCTAGCGTCAGCACTCTCGAAGAACATAAGACCGACGTTCAAAAGGCCGCCGACTTCGTGGCCAGCGAATTGCGCCGCATCGGCTTGGAAAACGTCGAGGTCATCCCCACCAAGGGTCACCCGCTTCTTTATGCGGACTGGCTGCACGCGCCGGGCGCGCCCACGGTTTTGATGTATGCGCACTATGACGTACAACCCCCCGATCCGCTCGATGAGTGGATCTCGCCGCCCTTCGAGCCGACCGAGCGCAATGCGAACATCTATGCCCGCGGCGCCGTCGACGACAAAGGCCAGCTTTGGATGGAAATCAAGGCACTTGAATCGTTGATGAGGGCCCACGGCGGCAAGCTGCCAGTGAACGTAAAGATCATCTTCGAAGGGGAAGAGGAAGTGGGCGGCGAATCGATCGCCGACTATGTGCGCAAGCAGAAGCAGAAGTTGAAAGCCAACTTTGCCCTGGTCTGCGATACCGAGCTGTTCGCGCCCAACCTTCCCACCCTTTGCGTCGGCCTGCGCGGGCTTGTCTACACCGAGATCGAGGCCTACGGCGCCAGGACCGATTTGCATTCCGGCATGTACGGCGGGGCCGCACCCAACCCCTTCTTTGCCCTGATCGAGATCATCGGCAAGCTAAAAGACGCCAAGGGCAGGATCCTCATCCCAGGCTTCTACACGGATGTGAAAGCACCCACGAAGGACGAACTCAAGGCCTGGAAACGGCTGCCCTTCGACGAAGAGCATTATCGCAAGACTGAGGTCGGCTCAAAGGTCTTGACTGGCGAACCGGGATACTCGGTGCTTTATCGCACCTGGGCTCGTCCTACGCTTGAGGTTCACGGTATGCCCGGCGGCTTCACTGCCCCGGGCGCAAAGACTGTCATCCCCGCGAAAGCCGCCGCCAAGGTCTCCATGCGGCTGGTACCCAACCAGGATCCGAACGACATCCTGAAAAAGTACACAGCCTTTGTCAAGAAGCTGACACCCAAAGGCATCGAGACCAAAATCAAAGTGTGGAGCAAAGGGCCGGCGTGCGTAGTTTCAACCGACAACAAATACGTCAAGGCGGCTACCGAGGCCATGCACGATATCTTCAAGAAAGATACTGTGTTCATCCGTTCAGGTGGCTCAATTCCGATCGTCACCGATTTCCAAGACGTGCTGAAAATTCCCAGCGTGATGATGGGCTTCGGCCTGCCCGACGATAACCTGCACGCCCCTAACGAGAAGTTCCACATCCCGAACTTCTACCGGGGGATTGAGTCGATCTGCCTGTTCTTCGAAAAACTGGGGAAGTAGCCCCACGGTTGCAGGATCGGGCGACGGGAAAGCACGGCGATGCCGTCCTGGCTTTGCCTTCAACCAGTTAACGAGGGGGACCTTGCGGACACCGCTAACATGATGTTGAAACTCTTTGATAATGTCCCCTCGAAAACTCAATAGAAATGTCCCCTTAAACTGAGACCTCCAGCCAGGGAGGTCTTGTTGAAGAGGACGGCTATGAGCACTCGTGAGCTGGAGCGAG
>Ga0187766_10000031_pt1 | contig 68288 bp, 76 predicted proteins | sample 0216_QUI02_MP05__4_FD_132971 | JGI IMG/M metagenome (GOLD analysis project Ga0187766, IMG submission 132971) | Tropical peat soil microbial communities from peatlands in Department of Meta, Colombia - 0216_QUI02_MP05_20_MG | ecosystem: Environmental > Terrestrial > Soil > Wetlands > Peat ... | reverse complement strand
TGGTTCCTTGAGCTCTAGGGGACCGACCGCCTTCAGGTAGTACGCCACCGCTCCCACGTCGAGAAAGCGTGAACGGCCCGACTCCCGTCAACTCTCGGTCACGCTCAGGTCCGCTTCTCGGACTTGCCTCAGCGCCTCGTCTAGGTCCCAACGCCTCGCGCACGCTTCTTGATTGCCCATCAGTTGTGCCAGTTCATTATCGTTGCCCGTGCCGACCTGCTGGGTGATGAACGTCCCACCTGGCCGGAGTGCCGTAGCCACCTCGACGGCGACAAAGGCTTCATGCCTGTCGCTAATTAGGTCGAATGTGGCTTCACGGAATGGGAGCCTCCCCCGCTGTGCCTCGGCCAGGGAGTTGTCGTCACAGAAAGAGAACACGACATCCACGCCAAGCGGAGCAAGCCTCTGGCGAGCCACCTGGAGGTTGGGAGGAAAACCTTCGGTCACCACCGAAAACAACGGAAGCGGGCCCAGCGATGAGACGAGTTCCCCTCCACCCGTCCCGAGGTCGAGGTATGATTTTGCCTCCTTCAGCCTCCGACCGAGAATTTCCTTGTAATCCCACGAGATCTCTGCCTCCAAGTACCTTCCTTCGAGGAACCGGAGGTCCCACCCCGTGAAAGGTTGTGCTTTTGCCTCAGCAACCAGCTCTTCGAAGGTTCGCATAGCACGCGCGCTTTGTAGGAGCTCGACTCGTTTTAGGTGATTTGTTACCAGTGACAGGGGCGAGCTTCATCCATCTTGCCCTGGGTCCGCCAGTTATCCAACCGCATCCCCTCCAGTCTTCGTCCGCACCTCATTTCCGCTAAGGTTCCCGTCCGACCCGCAGACCTGAAATCGTCTTCCCTGCGTTGGCAACCGGGCTCATAGGTCTTATGTGGGGTCCCCACAATTCCCATTTTTGAGAAACGACATTCCGTCTTATTAGGATATTAGAATCCGCGAATATTCGTGAAATGAAATGGCACAAGTACAACAGTTGAAGACTGCAGAGAAAGGTGAGCAGACTTCTAGGTTGCTCATCATCCTCTCGAAAGGAACTATGGACATGGTGTATCCCGCCCTGATGATTGCAACCACTGGCGCCACGATGGGCAAGGAGGTACACATGTTCTTCACCTTCTGGGGGCTGAGCGCCGTCGACAAGAAGAAGGTGGGCTCTCTGAAGGTAGCACCCGTGGGGAATCCAGGCATGCCGATGCCAAACATTCTCGGGATGATACCCGGAATGACGGCCATGGCCACAAGGATGATGAACGGCAGGATGGCGAAGGCGAAGGTGCCATCGGTCCCGGAGATGTTCAAGATGGCCAAGGACCTCGGAGTACAGCTGCACGCCTGCTCGACGACAATGGAAGTGATGGGGATTCCGAAGGAAACACTGATCGACGAGATCGACGACGTCGTCGGGGCGGCGACCATGCTGTCGCTCGGCGAGGGCGGCCAGATCATCTTCATCTAGGTGATGCAGATGTCTGCGGTCTCGCAACATAAGGTGGTCGACTCCCGGGGAAGCTTCTGCCCCGGGCCCATCACCGATCTCTTCAAGGCTTACAGGAGTTCTCAGATTGGCGACGTGATCGAACTGCTGGCAACCGACCCCGCGGCAAAGGCGGACGTCACCGCTTGGGCACAACGAAGCGGCAATGAGCTGCTGGACATCATTGACGAGCAGGGGTACATCCGGATAATCGTCAAGATCACCAAGAAGCGGAGCTAAGGGACAACCATGCAGCGATTGGTCGTAGTGGGCTCAGGGGACGGAGGGACCTTCACTGCGAACCTCCTGTCCTCCGAACTTCGCGACGAAATCAGAGGGGGGCTTGCCTCAGTCCAGCTAATCGGCGAGCACCTTGAGCACCCATTCCAACCAGGGAACCTCGATATCGCGTTCAAGGGTGCATCACCGGACAAGTACGTCAGGGACGAGACCCAGCTGCTGCGGAACGGGATCATTTTCATTCAAGATCAGGCGGTAAGGATCGACTTCGCAGCAAGAACCGTAACGACCAGGACTGGCGCGAATTTTGGCTACGACTTTCTCGTGATAGCGACGGGGGCCGTGGCGGACCCTTCCAAGATACCCGGCCTGACCGAGGGGTCGATGAACTTCCACACAGGCGGGCAGAACTCTCAGAACATCTGGAAGGCACTGCAGGAGTTCCAGGGGGGGACCGTGGTCGTGGCGATCGCGGGTACCCCGCACAAGTGCCCTCCGTCCCCCAACGAAGCCGCATTCATGCTGGATGAGTACTTCAGCAAGCGCGGTATCAGAGACAAGGTGAAGATCAAATTCCTCACTCCCTATCCCAGACCATACCCCGCGGAGAAAATCTCTCGAGTGGTCGAGCCGATGTTCAAGGAGAAGGGAATCGAAGTCTCCACATTCTTCAACGTCGATTCGGTTGACCCGAAGGAACGCAAGATCTTCTCTCTCGAAGGTGAAGCAGTCGACTATGACATGCTGATTGCCATCCCTCCCCACCATGGTGCCGAGGTCATCATCAATTCGGGCATCGGAGACGAGGACGGGTACGTCCCAACAGACAGAGGCACGATGAAGGTGGTCGGCCAGGAAGGGGTCTACTGCATAGGAGACGCGACCAACATCCCTGTCTCAAAGTCCGGGGTTGTTGCCCACCTGCAGTCTGTGGTCGTCGCCCACAACATCGTATCCGAGATTGCGAAGTCTTCTGACTTCCTAGAGTACAATGGCAGAATAAATTGTCCCATGGAGGTGGGGCACCACAGGGCCATCTTCGTCTCGGCCACCTACACCTCCCCTCCGGCCGACCAGACGCCATCGATGGTCAAGTACTACATGAAAAGGTCATTCGCCATGATCTACTGGCGTGCCCTTAAGGGGAGCCTGGAGAGCATGTTCGATATCTTCTTCGGTCAGACGAGATTCCCTGTGACGGAAAAGTCTGAGAAGCAGCAGGTTCCATTGGCGGTGACATCCCCTAAGACATGAGCAAAGAGACCAATGCCAGGGCGGTACAAGAACTCGAACGACTGCAAGCCGAGTTCTGCAAGGGGATGGCCCATCCGAAAAGAATCCAAATCCTCAGAATTCTGAAGGATGGGGAGAAGAGCGTAGGTGAATTGGCCAAACTCACCGGAATATCACAAGCCAACGTGTCACAGCACCTCGCACTGCTCAGACAGTTCGGCATGCTCGGAACCCGCCGCGAGGGGAGCAGCGTGTACTACAGCATCAGCGACCGTAGAATCGTTGAAGCGTGCGATCTCGTACGGGCCTGCATTGCGGAGAGGCTGAGGAAATCACAAACGGTACTTGCCGTCGCACCATAGCAGCTCCGAGAGCGCGATTCCCTGAAATTAGGGACACCCCGTAAGTAAGCTAAACATCGCCCGCTTCGACGGGAATTTGGCTCGGCGGCTTCGGTCGCAACGCGCTGGGGCCGTGCTTGTGCTCCTGCTGCTGACCCTCTCCGCAGTTGCTTCAATGATCGTAACGGCTTACCCGGCCCGAGCCGCTTCGAACGCACCCCCCAACTCATTGCTGCACGACGACTTCACCCATGACACGAGTCTCAATTCGAGCCTGTGGCAGATCAACGGACCGGTGGGCACCATGTTCGGGCCAATGGATGTGGGGTTCAACATCATCACACTGGTACCGAGTTTCTCTTCAGCTGGCATGGAGATCGCCCAAGTTAACGCGAGCCAGGAGGTCGGTACAATCCAGAGCGTCCAAAACTTCACTCCGCCATTTACCGTGAGCGCCAATGTAGAAGGCATCATCTCGAATGGGCATACATTCGGCTTCGCCATTACGACTGTAAACGCCAGCAGAGGCGTGCTAATGTACGGGAATCTGAACCCGACGAACTGCAGCCACCTGGGGGACTGCAACGATACCTCTGTTTGCGGTATCCCGGCAAACTCCGCCATCCCTCCGAACCAATGCTACTATGGCATGGACGCAAAGGTCGGGAATGGAACAGCTTGGCCACACCATGCGAAACTCTACCCCACGCCAAGTACGAACGTGACCTACACGCTTGAAATCTCCGTCGACGCCTCGGGAAGTGCCCAGTACGTCATCAGCCTAGGAGGTCAGGTTCTCGGTCAGGACGCTGCTCAAGTTGGGACAGGTCCCTTCTACGTAATAATGGAACAGGGCGAAGGTTCACCCGTCGCCCATCCTGGGCCGAATCAGGCATATTGGAAGTCTGTCTCCTTGACTCCGGTGGCAACGACACTGATCACTACGACACTGACCACCTCCACGCAGCCCGGTCCCGCGCCGGCACCTGCAGGTCTTCCATGGTTTGTCTGGTTGATCATAATACTATTCGCCGCTCTGTTCTTCTTCATCATCTTATGGTATCGCAGAAGGGGCTTTACAGTCAGAGTACTGGACTCGCGAACCCAATCGCCCATTCGGGGAGCCAGTGTTTTGGCCAAAGGTCCGGAGAAACTGTCGGGTATCACAGCTAAGGATGGGAAAGCAAACTTCGGAAGCGTCGAGGAAGGCGAGTACACGCTCGAAGTTACAGCTTCTGGGTACACCCCTTCGACACCAGTGACCATCAGGGTCAAGAAGAAGACTGTGTGCACCGTTAGACTCGACCGGACGGGTTCTGGGGAACGGGGCAGCACGGGCGGAATTGCACCTTCGGAGGCACCAAGTCCAGTGGCTGGCATAATGGCGCCAAGTCTGGAAACGCGGCAACCTCAAACAGAGTCCGCCAGGTCTTCTCAGGAGGGCGCATCCCCTGCCGTAACGCAACCTGGACCCCCTCTTCCGCCCGAACAACCGGTGCTTGACCTGGAGGGCTTCGGCGGGCCACGGATGAGACAGATCATCAGAACATTCCAGGAAAAGGGAGCCATTAGCCCCGAAACAGCCCTGACCGCAGATGAGCTTGGTTTGTCAAGGCTCTTCGTAAGGATCATGAAGCGTCGCCAGGGCAAGACGAGGGTTTTCATCGAAGTCAATGGGAAATACTATCTCAACCAAAAAGCCCTGGAGGAAATGAAGTGATCACTCCAATTCACGATCTAGGTATGGAGTAGATCGGCTCGGCGGCCTTCGCGCGGCTTTGGTACAAGAGTCATGGCAGCAAGACCCTTTAATGGTGGTCTCCGGCCAAGTTCTGCAAACGGCGAATTAGCACGATAGAGACAAAGGACCTCACCAAGAAGTTCGGAGACCTAGTCGCAGTCGATTCCGTGTCGTTCAGTGTAAGCGAGGGGGAGGTCTTTGGATTCCTCGGGCCGAACGGAGCGGGCAAGACCACGACCGTGAGGATGCTCTGCTGCCTGATATCCAAGACCAGCGGGGAGGCACGCATTGGGGACTACGACGTAGGCAACGACGGGGACTCGCTGAGGATCCGGAAGATGATCGGGGTTGTCCCGGACAACGTTGGGCTGTACGAGGCGCTCAGCGCCTACAAGAACCTGGACATCTATGGGAGGCTCTACGGGTGCCCCGAGCCCCGGCGGGGGGAAAACATTCAGCGAACGCTCACCATGCTCGACCTCTGGGACAAGCGGGACGCGCCGGCCGGGACCTTCTCCAAGGGGATGAAACAGAAGCTTGCCATCGCGCGGGCGTTGATCCACGAACCGCAGGTGCTCTTCATGGACGAACCGACCGCGAGTCTCGACCCGGAGGCCGCCAAGACGGTCAGAGACTTCATCCTTGACCTGAAGAAGGAGAAGAGAACTATTTTCCTGAACACCCACAATCTGGACGAGGCGCAGAGGATCTGCGACCGGATAGCGATTCTGAACACGAAGCTGATGGCGACCGGGACCCCTGAGGACTTGGAACGGATGGTCGGGAGCAGGAAGATTGTGATCAAGGTGGAACGTGTGAGCGACGTAATGCTGGACGCGGTGCAGAAGAGGTTCCCGGGGGCGAAGATCTCCGTGGATGGGGTTCAGTTTGCGGTCGAACTCCCGGATGCGGAGACGAAGACCCCCGACATAGTTCAGGCAGTGGTGCAGGCCGGGGGACGCGTGCATTTCGCCGGCGTGGTAGGTTCGACCCTCGAGGACACCTATCTGAAGCTTGTGAGGAGCGAGCAATGAGATTCTCCCAGGCGTGGATCGTGGCGTCGAAGGACTTCGCGATGTTCACGAAGAAGAGGAACATCCTCTACACCATCATCATCTTCCCATTGATGATTACCGGGCTCCTCTCTGGGGTCACGTGGTACATACAACACAAGGGGAGCGGATCCGTTTCGCCTGCGGAGTTGACGACGCTCCTGCCTGCCTTCACCTTCTTCTATTTCATTCTGGCCGCCGTAATCCCAACCACCATCGCGTCCTACAGCATCGTGGGTGAGAAGGTGGAGAAGAGCATGGAGCCGCTCCTTGCAACCCCAACGACCGACGGGGAGATTCTCCTCGGCAAGGGGGTTGCCGCTTTCGTGCCTGCGATCCTCGCTGTCCTTGGAACTTCGGCGCTATTCATGGGGCTCTGCGACGCCTTTACCGTTGGGAAGCTCGGCTACTATTACTTCCCCAACGAGAGTTCAGCTGTCGTCCTGTTCCTGATGGTCCCTCTCGGGGTTGTAGTGAGTGTGGAGTGGAACGTCCTCGTCTCATCGAGGGTCAGCGACGTTCGCATCGCGCAACAGCTCGGGTCATTGATGGTTCTCCCATTCGCAGGGATATACGTCGGGGGGGAGATTGGACTCGTACCCCTGGGGGACACCAACGACCTGCTCATGATAGCAGCCGTCCTAGCATTCATCCTCCTCGTCATGCTTTACGCCGTCCAGGCGATTTTCCAAAGGGATGCGATACTCACCAGATGGAAGTAGAACCATTAGGAGGAAACTGAGCTCCTTGAGACTGAAGCTAAGATTCCTCACTGGGGGAATAATGATTTTCATCCTCGGATTTGCACTGGGGACCGTGAGAGGCTTCGGACCCGGATACGAGTTGCTGATGGGGGTTGGAATCGTACTCCTGGTGCTCGGCCTTTTCTGGAAGGACAAGTCACCAGTAAAGACCGGGGACCAAGGAAGAGCTACCTGATTCGAACCGCAGGGAACTCCTTCGGACAGTGCAGATCTGGTTCCTCTACTTTCTTGGCTAGAGCTTCTGGGGGGTTGTCAGTATCTTTCCGAACTGCTCGCCGCGTAGCATCTTGACGTGCCCCTCGACCATGTCGGAAAAGGGGAGTACAGAATCGACGACAGCCCTGACCTTCCCCCTGCTCACCCAGCGCATCAAAGCTTGCGTTTCGGCCGCTGTCCCCTGCGTGGCCCCCATCAGGTTGGTCCCTTTGTAGAACAGGAACCTCAGGTCTATCTTGCTATCGTATCCTGTCGTCGCCCCGCTGGTCACTAGCGTCCCTCCCATCCTCAGTAGCCCCACCTCCTGGGGGAAGTGCGTCTTCCCGATGTGCTCGAAAATGACGTCCACCCCTCTCTTTTTCGTGTACTCTCTGACCTTCTGGGACCAGTCCTCACTCCTGTGGTTGACGACGAAATCCGCACCCAGCGCCCTGCACCTCTCCTCTTGGTCGTCGCTACCAACGGTCGTGACAACCTCGCAGCCGTACAGTTTCGCAATCTGAATACCAAGGGTGCCCACCCCGCTTCTTCCGCCCATGATGAGTACGGTCTGGCCGGGGTGAATCCCCGCTCTCCCAACGAGCGCGTGCCACGCGGTCATGCCTGCCATCGATGCCGCCGCGGCGTCGTTGAAAGAGACGTTGTCCTGCAGTTTGACCAGGTTGACCTCGGGGAGGTGAGTGTACTGGGCGAAGGCCCCCCAGAGCGGTCCTGACTCGAACCCCCAGATTTTCCTCTCAGGGCAGTCGAACTCCTTTCCGGAAGTACAATTCTCGCACGTTCGGCAGCTCATATTCGAGTGTGAAACGACCCTGTCTCCCACCTTCAGCTTCTTCACGTTCTCCCCCACTTCTGTGACTTCGCCTGCAGCATCACTCCCCGAGATGTGGGGTAGGGGCACCTTGGTTGGTTCTCCCCGGAGCGCCCACAGGTCGTTGTAGTTGTAGGACGCGGCTTCTATCCGGAAGACCACTTCTCCAACCCCTGCCTTGGGCATCTCAACGTCCTCAATCTTGACGACCTTCGTCGGGTCCTGGGAGTACTCACGGAAGACTGCGGCCCTCAACTCATGCGCCTCTTTCCCCTGTCAAAGGGTTCTTGGCATTAGGGAAATCGCACGAATAGGAGCTTTCCCTAACAGGTGTCCTGATGCGCACCGCCCAAGAGTACAGGGAGAGCCTCAGAAGGATGAGGCCCAACGTCTACAAGTTCGGAGAGCTGATAGAGGATGTCACTACCCATCCAGCAACGCGGAGGGCTGTGGAAGGCCACGCCCAGATCTTCGACGCCGCGCAGAGAGAGGAATACAGGGAAATCTTAACGACGATTTCCTCGCTCACCGGAGAGCGGGTCTCGCGCTACCTGTCCGTAATCGGCTCGGCCGATGACATGATCATGAACGTTCGTATGAAGAGACTCATGTTCAATTTCACTGGCACCTGTACCGGAGGCCGGTGCGTCGGATTCAACGCCATAAACTCCATGTGGGCTGCGACCTACGACATAGATCAGGAGCTGGGGACCGACTACCACACGAGGATGAGGGAATGGCTAGAGAACGCCCAGAAGGATGACGTTGCCCTGGCAGGGGCGCTCACAGATCCCAAGGGGGACAGGTCAAAGAGGCCGCTTGAACAGAAGGATCCAGACATGTCACTCAGGATGGTGGCGAAAGACTCGGACGGAGGCATCGTCGTGAAGGGCGCGAAGGTGATGATTGCTGGGGCCGCTGAAGCCAACGAGGTTTTCGTCCTCCCCGGGACAGGATACAAAGAGGGGGAGAGTGGTTACGCCATTTCGTTCGTCGTACCCAGGGACATCCAGGGGCTTACGGTCGTTGAGGCGAGGCACCCGTCGGACGGCCGAGACTTGGAATCGGGTTTCGACAATCCTGTAGAATTCGGCGGAATCACGCAGGGATATCTTCTATTTCAGGACGTACGTGTGCCCAAGGAAAGGGTCTTCATGGCAGGGGAGTGGAAATACTCCCTCAAAGCGGTCCTCAATTTCATCGCGCCCTACAGGTCTGCCATCGGGGGATGCGTAGCGGGACAGGGGGACGTGATGGTGGGGGCGGCGGCCCTGATGGCGAGGGCCAACGGACTATCCGAGAAGGTCTTCAGGGACAAGCTTGTCCAGATGACTGTCAACAATGAGACCACCTTCGGCCTGGGAATTGCAGCTTCAGTGATGGGCAAGCTCCACCCATCGGGTGTATGGATTCCAGACGCCAAACTGGCTAACGTGAACAAGGTCCACGTGGCCACGCTCCCCTACGAGACTAAGAGGTTAGCCCAGGACATCGCAGGGGGAATTGCGGAGACGGGTTGCCTCCCGTCATCAAAGGACATCAATTCACCCGTCTACGGCGATCTGCTTCAGAAGTACCTGAAAGCAGGGACCGATGGTGAGACCCGGGCGAAAGTTGCCAGGCTAGTCGAATGGCTGACCATAGGCGAAGGAGTTCCAGGGTGCATGCACGGCGGAGGCTCTCCCGACGGAGCGAAGCTCATGATCAACGCGATGGCGGAAATCGAGGCCAACATCAAGCTCGCGAGGAAAGTGGCCAACCTCAAGGAAGTGCCGGCCCCCGAAAGATGAGAGAGGGGTGCCCTCTCCGTCAGAGGATTCTACCCTGAAGGGATGCCTTTACCGGTGACTGGAGCCTCTGGAGGTGCGTGGTGCCGGGCTGAGAAGTGGAGCAGCCGCGAAGACCTTCGTGTCATTAATCAGATTGGCAATCCTTGAGTATTCGTTGGGCTCGTGGGGGACGTCGTCGATGGTGCTCCACACCGCGGTGGGAATTCCCTCCCTCCTGAACAGGTTCCCCACCGTCTGCCCCCCTATCCCTACGAATCGTGGTTTCACCCTTGATATTCTTGAGACAGCCCTGCTCAGCAGAATTGCAACGTCGCTGTCTTCAGGTGTTGCGGGGCCTGCGGGCTCCTTCTCCACCTCCTCGAACCTTATCGTTGCGTGATACTTCTTTTCGAATTGCCTTATCTTCCTCTTTATGTCCGCCTCTACATCGTCCAGGCTGTACACAGGCAGGACCCTGCAGTCGAAGTAGAACACGTCTACACCAGGAATGGTATTCACGTTCCCAACATTCGCTTCCTTCTTGGTCGGCTCGAACGAAGAAACGGGGTAGTCAAAGAGCCTGTTGCGCTTTCTGTACTTCCCGTTGAGCATGCCATCCATCTCTATCGCGAGCCTCATACCTATCCTGTTCGCGTTTAGCCCCTTCTTCGGCAGGCTCGCATGAACCTGCTTCCCCTCAGTCGTGACTTTCAACCAGAGGAGACTCTTCTCTGCTATCTCTATGTCTGTCCCCCGCGGCGAGCCCGAGTCCGGCACAACGATTAGGTCGCTTTCCTTGAAGAGGCGGCGTTTCAGAAGCTGCTTGATTCCGTAATTGCTGGCGAACTCCTCATCGGCCACAAACCACACGCCAACGTTGTAGGGGAGTGTCAACTCTAGCTTCTTCAGCGTCAGGAGGGCAAAAAGGGAGGCAACAAGTGACTGACCGTTGTCCTCGGCCCCCCTGGCGAAAATCTTCCCATCACTGATCTTGGGCTCGAACGGGTCCGTTTTCCAGAGGTCCCTACTCCCTTCGGGGACGGTGTCCATGTGAGAGATGTACCAGAGGTTGCGCCCTGTATCCTCGCCCTCTAGCTTCGCTGACAGGTTGGGCCGCACCCCTCCCGGTGCCCCCGAGTCCTCGACATCCACACGAAAAACCTGCAGTCCTTTCTCCTTCATGAAGCTCTCAAGAAAGTCGGCCCTATGCCTTTCTCCCGGCCCTCCCATCCTTGGATTCACAGCGTTGATTCTGAGCATGTGGACAAAGAAGTCCTGGATCGCCTGAGCCTCGCCGTCCACATTAGATGTCAACCTCCTAATCGTTTCTTCTGGCGCCATCTCAATCCGAAGCGGCTTCCCCAGCCTAAATATGTCATGCGCCCGAAGGTCTGAACGCGGGAGCGAGACCCAGGGGTCGGACCAATCCGTGTCCGTGGGGTACTTTGGCGATCGAATGCTTATCATGGAGACGCCGCCTACCCTACGTAAGTTTTCTCTGATGGGCACAAAGACTGACCAGGGTGAGGAGATGGGACAGGACAGGCGTTTTGTCCTCGGTGCCGGAAAGTACGTCGATGACATCAAGATGGAGGGGATGCTGCATCTCCACATCGTTAGGAGCCCTTACGCCCGGGCCCGAATCCTCTCCGTAAGTGGTGGCATAACCGGACACGAGTTTAGGGCCGACATGGCTGCTGTCGGCGAAGATGCGGGGGGTGATGGTGCAGTCCCGTTTCCCGCCCTTGCGACAGAATTCGTGAACTACGTAGGGCAGCCGGTTGCCGCCGTTCTAGGCAAAGACAGGTATGAGGCGGAAGACAAGGCTGAGGAGATTGACGTCCAGTATGAGCCGCTAAAGCCGGTTCTGGACCCGGAGCAGGCGGTCACGGCAGAGCCCATTCACCGGGCCATGTCAAGCAACATCGCAACGGAGAGCACTCTCGGCAGGAGGTTCACAATCAATGCACCCATCGAAATCGAAGGGACCTTCACCATGGCGAGGGTAGTTCCCAACCCGCTCGAACCGAGGGGGCTGGTGGCAGCCTACGATGGCTCGGTTCTGACGGTATACGCCTCGACGCAGTCTGTATTCTCCTGGAAGGAGGGATTCGAACAGTCTCTCGGACTGAAGGGGGACCAGGTGAGAGTAATCCAGATGGACACGGGAGGAGCGTTCGGGTCGAAGGGAGGCATCTACCCCGAGTATCTTGTCGCGGCACATGCCGCGATGAAGACGAGGCGTCCTGTAAAGTGGACCGAAAGCAGGTACGAGCACCTTATGGCGACAGATCAGGGGCGAGGCTCCCGTGCTACAATGAAGCTTTACTCCGACCGACGAGGGAGGATCAGGGGGTTAGAGGCTGACCTCCTCGTTGACGGGGGGGCATACCCGACGGGGGGAGTCATGTGGTCCCCCTGGTGGATAGCATTCCAGCTCACCGGTCCGTACGTCATCCCGAGGGCGCATGCTCACGTAAGAGGCGTTCTGACTAACAAGGTCGTCATGGGCCCATACAGAGGAGCCGGAAGGCCGGAGGCGGCCTACTTCATGGAGAGGATGATGGACAGGCTCGCGGACGAAACCGGGTTGGATCAGGCTGAGGTCAGGCTGAGGAATGCGGCAACCCGCCCCAACAGGTCCCCACTGGGCCTGCGGATTCGCGCATCCAGGCCCTTTCTGAAGGAAGCTTTCTCCGCACTCGGATATTCCAGGAGGAGGAAGAAGGAGAAGGTCGGTCTATCGTGCTTCGTTCTGGTCCCGGCAGCTCAAGGAGGGGAGACGGCGAGGATTGCCATCAGGGGCGGGAGGGTAAAGGTCTGGGTGGGGGGTAACACCCAGGGCCAAGGGCACGATGTCTTCGTAAAGCGGCTGGTCAAGGAGGAACTGGGGGTGAGTGAAGGCATGGTCGACTACGAGCGGGCGGACACGGGCATACTCTCAGGGGGCGTAGGAAGCTGGGGGAGCAGGACTGCAATGCTCGGGGGAGGAGCGGTAGTCAAGGCGTGCAGGAAGTTGAAGGCGCAAGCGAGGACGAAACTCCGCCGGGGCTACTCAGTGGCAGCACTCCTAAGGGGGGACTACGAGGCGGAAGCCCATTTCGAGACGGAAGAACTCCTGAACTCGTTTGGCGCCAACTTGGTAGCTGCGAAGGTCAACGATATGGGCATGGCTTTCGTCGACGAGGTCGCCTCCTACTACGACGTTGGAAAAGTGCTCAACCCTAGCATGGTGAGAAGCCAGATCATGGGTGGGTCGGCGCAGGCCCTAGGCGAGGTCCTTTACGAGAGGGTGGTGTATAGCGAGGACGGACAGCTTCTCACCGCCACTCTCGCAGACTCGGGGGTTCCACATTCCACTGAGATGCCAAGGTTCCTCGTCATGACAGCAAACCACAGGTCCTCCCTCCCGCACGGGGCGAAGGGGGTGGGGGAGAGCCCGACCATCGGTGTCCCGCCAGCTGCGGTAAGAGCCCTCGAACTTGCACTGGGGAGAAGGCTCGCAAACTTGCCAATTGAGAGCGAGCAGCTCTGGGGCAGCCCCTAACACACGCCAGCAACTAGGCCCGTTCGAGTCTCTGCCGGAAACAGTCGAAGAACTCCCTTATGATCTTCTCTGCCTGGGCTTCCATAAGCCGCTGCCCGAGAGATGCAACCCTCCCGCTCACCCTGGCGTCTGCCTTCCACCTCATGGAAGCCCCGCCGTTCTTCCCGGCAAATATCACCAGATCAATCTCCATGTCTATGGCGCTTCCGAGGCCCATTCCGTGGACCGAGAACCGGGCGCGAGACGAAGCCTCCTTCCCGACTGATTTGAAATGCAGAGTGAAATCCCCTCTAATGAATGACACGCCCACCCTCACCACCGCATCAAACTCGTCGGGGGATCTGATATCCACCCTCTGGAGGCCAGGCATGCAACCTGAGACTTCTTTGGGATCCGTGACGAGCGAGTAGACCCCTGTTTCTGAAGCGGGGGTGTCAAAAAGTCCCTCGAAATGCACTTTTTGTGTCCCGCCTCCGCAACGATATAAACCAAGTCACTGAACGTCCTGCGCCTTTGTTACCTCCTCCTTTCGATTATGTCTCCCCGAAGAACCTGTCCGAAGCCATCGGCCTGCTTGCCAGCCGGGGCGAAGGGGCAAAGGTGATTGCGGGGGGGCAGAGCCTCATTCCTCTACTGAAGCTCAGGCTTGCCTCTCCTTCCTTGCTCGTAGATATCAGCAGGATACAGGGCCTGAACCGCATCGAGGAGTCTGGGGGCTCTCTCAGAATTGGGGCGCTGACACGCATAGCAGATGTCGAAGCGTCAGCCTTCATCATGGAGCACTACCCCATAATACATGACGCTTCCAAGGTCATCGGAGACCCACTGGTCAGGAATCTTGGCACGGTGGGTGGGAACGTCTCCCATGGGGACCCCAACAACGACATGCCCGCAGTCATGCTCGCGCTCGGCGCAGAGTTCGTAGCCATCGGGCCAGCTGGCGAGAGGGCAATCAAAGCGCAAGACTTCTTCCTAGACACTTTCACGGTCGCGTTGAATCACGACGAGATTCTGACGGAAATCCGTGTTCCCAAGAGCAAACAGAGGAGCGGCGGCTGTTACCTCAAGCTGGAGCAGAAGGTTGCTGACTTCGCTACTGCCGGAGTGGCCGTCCAGGTGACGCTGGCCGAAGGAGGCGAATGCGAGGAAATTGGAATCGGACTCACAGCCGTAGGCCCCACGGCCATCAAAGCAAGAAAGGCTGAAGATTGGATGAGGGGGAAGGCGTCGTCTGACAGTAGAACCATTGAGGAACTCGCCCGGGTCGCTGCCCAAGAGGCTAATCCCCTTACAGACATACGCGGCACGTCTGCCTACAAAAAACAGGTCGTTGCCCACCTAGTAAGTCGAGCATTCAGAAATGCGTGCGAGAGAGCGGAGGGTGCATCCTAGGTTGGCCGGCAGAATCCCGATTATGGTGAAGGTTAACGGTGCCAAGAAGGCGGCGGAGGTGGAACCTCGTCTTCTCCTGGTCCACTTCCTCAGGGAGGACCTAGGGCTCACTGGCACCCACGTAGGCTGCGACACTTCGAACTGCAGTGCATGCGCAGTCCTCATGGATGGGAGAGTGGTGAAGGCGTGCACGGTCCTCGCAGTTCAGGCGGACAGAAGGGACATCCTTACCGTTGAGGGCCTGGCCAAGGGGGGTACGCTTCACCCTATTCAGGAGGCATTCCTCGCGAAGCACGGGCTTCAGTGCGGCTTCTGTACTCCGGGAATGCTGATGTCTGCGTACGCGTTGCTGAAGGCGAATCGTCACCCGACGAAGGGCCAGATCAAGAGGGGCATTTCTGGGAACATCTGCAGGTGCACCGGCTACACGCAGATAATCGAGTCTGTACAGCAGGCTGCACGCAGCAAGCAATGGTGACTGTAGAAAGCAGGAATCGGCCAGATTCGCCAGGACTGGGTTCAGCTCAATGGAGCTGCCCCATCACCGGGTTTCAGACGGGGGCAGCTATTGCAAGTTTGTGTGAGCGGTGACATCGCATCAACGAGCAGCGATCCCTCCCCTTCTGGGCTTCTCATTCTTGGGAATCGTCGCCACGGCTTTTATTTCCGAAAGTAGATCATCGCAATCGATGTCGAGCATCGGGAACGATAGGAAGGGGAGAGCTGCCGTGTTGTTTGCAACCAGGTTCGGCACGACAGAGATCGTAGCCAGGGCCTTCGAACGCGGATTGAGAGAGGCTGGATTGGAGACAATTTGCGCCCGAACTGGCGACGTCACCCCTGGCTCGCTGAACGATTGGGACCTCATTTGCTTGGGCGGACCCACCGAAGTGTTCACAGCGACGAAGGAGGTAAGGGAATTCCTGGAGTCAATGGGGGGAATCGGCATGGGCGGCAAGTTCGGGTTCGCATTCGACACCAAGCTGGATTCTCGGATGTCCGGAAGCGCCGCCAAGTACATCGAGCGCGCCCTCGATGACAGGGGGCTCCACGTGATTGCCGCAAGGCAATCGGCTATCGTTACCTCACGGAGAGATAGCGGCAGGATAGTCGGCGCAGACCTGAGGAAGGGGGAGGAGGAAAGGTTCGAGGAGCTGGGTGTACGGGTAGGGAAGGCCACAGAGGAGGCCCTTGATAGAATGAAACGTGATGCCGAGCGGCAGAGATAAGACTCTCCGGTTGAGAGGGCGGGCAGAATTGGTCAGAAAGAAGGCCCCCGAGATAGGCGGATTGTTCACAGCGCTCATTACCCCCTTTGACCGCAAAGGGAATGTCGACGCAGAACGCCTTGCAGGGCTCGTCAAGTTCCAGATCTCCAAAGGAGTCGACGGCATCTACCCGTGCGGTAGCACAGGTCTGGGGCCTATGCTCAGCCTCTCTGAGAGAATGCTGGTGGCGGAGACGGTGGTAAAGGCCGCCAAAAGGAATGTGCCCGTAGTGGTTCAAGTAGGGTGCGCAGACACCAAGTCTACGGTTGAGCTGGCGAAGCACGCCGAGAAGATAGGGGCAGATGCCGTCGCAAGTCTCACGCCTTTCTACTACAAGCCCGGGGACAAAGCGGTCTTCAAGCACTTCGAGGCCATCAAAGAGATAGTTAGCATCCCTCTTCTCGCCTACAACATCCCCCAGTTTACTGGGAACAACCTCCTTCCAGCAACCGTTGCACTGATGGCTAGGGATGGGACCATCCAGGGCATCAAGGACTCCTCCCAGAACCTCCTCCAGCTCGAAGACCTGATCGGAACTGTCCCCCAGGACTTCGTTGTAATGAATGGCACCGAGGAGTATGGCCTCTTCGCAATCATGGCCGGTGCCAGCGGCCTCGTCTCGGGCGGAGCAAGCGCGCTCCCTGAGCTTTTCAAGTCCATGGTCGCGGCGGAAAAAAGGGGAGATCACAGGACAGCCATAGCAGCCCAGAAGACGGTTCTGAAGGTAAAGGAGCTAACGAGACCAAGCCCCATTGCGGCCTACTACGCGATTCTTCGGGAACGGGGGATGGATTGTGGCTCTCCTCGGGCACCATTCCTTCCTGTGGAAGAGGATAACGCAAAAAGGGCTGTCAAGGGCCTAAAGGAACTAGGGTTGATTCAGGGTTAAGGGCGCGCGAGTTCCCTATACCGAAAACATGAGACGAGGTGGTCGTTCACCATTCCGGTAGCCTCCATGTGTGCATAGCAAATGGTAGGGCCGACGAATCTGAATCCTCGTTGAATGAGGTCCTTGCTCATTGCCTCTGACTCGGGCGTTGCTGCCGGGATGTCCTTCAATTTCTTCCACCTGTTCACTCTGGTCTTTCCTCCCACGAATGTCCAGATGTAGGAGTCGAAGCTCCCGTATTCTTTTTGCACTTCGAGGAAGGCTTTCGCGTTTTGGACAGCGGAGTTGATTTTCAACTTGTTCCTAATGATGCCCGGGTTCTGGAGAAGCCTCTGGATGGCCGGAGCGTCGAAGCGGGCGACTTTGACCGGGTCAAACCCCTCGAAGGCTCGCTTGAAGTTCTCCCGCTTTCTGAGGATAGTCCCCCAGCTCAGCCCTGCCTGGGCGCCCTCGAGGACGAGGAATTCGAAAATGGTCTTGTCATCATGGACAGGCACCCCCCACTCCTTGTCATGATAGTCTCTGTAAAGAGGATCGTTCAGGCTCGCCCAGTCGCACCTCTTGAGTACCCCCATGACGTGTACGGTGAGCATCTGCAACGGGGGAAAAATGCGTATCTATCCGGAGTCCTCTCGCTAGAGCTGTGCCAACCTGCCCGAAATGTGGAAAGCTCATCAGCCCAAAGAAGTACAAGCGGCATCTAGAGCGGTGTGGGAAGTCCCACAAACGCGGACCCAGTCCTCTTCGTCAGGGTGGCGACGACACTTTCATGCGGCTATAGACTATAGTGACTGGGAACGCACTGATCACCGTCGCTGCATAGCAAGCTGAACCCCTTACAACAGGAGTGTAGTGAAATTTCTGCCATGGGTCGCTTCCGATTTTCGTTAAAGTAGGTAGATTGGCCAAGTTTAAAATCTCCATGATTCTACGCTCCATTTGGTCGCCCTGGTCGTATAGAGGTCAGTATGCTGCCCTGTCAACAAATCAATCTTTGGCGGAACGGCAGCGACCCGGGTTCGAAATCTCACCGACGAAAATCCCGGCCAGGGCGCCTCCCACTGAAGTAGGACGAACCCTACTCTCCTCCCTTGTCGATGGAAACGGGTCGGGCGCTAACATTGCATGGATTAAGCTCGGCCAACCCGCCACAAATTCGATAGGGTGCCATCGGATTAGGGTAGGCAGCCACTCGACTCCTATGCCAAATCCTGCTTCACTCGGTGATTCCGCTACAATCCGTAAATAGCCCAACAAGTTTCTTTGGGACGAGAGTAATGCCAGTCAAAAAAATAATTGAACTTGTAGGAAGTTCGCCCAAGGGGTGGGACGAAGCAGTTGGAAGCGCAGTAAGGGAAGCAGCCAGAACAGTCAGAAAAATCACGAGTGTTCATGTCGTGTCCTACACAGGCAAAGTGCAAGGAAACAGGATCGTTGAATACCGAGCCCTGGTGAGAATCGCTTTCAGTGTAGAAAGGGGTTCCGCTTCCGACTGACGCACGGTTGGTTGGAGCGAGCCCAACACGGAGTGGCAGTGAACTAATTCGGTTTGAGCGCCTACACGAGCTAGCCAAGCCCGGCCGGTAACATTCGGCTCTTCGAAGGACGACCAAGCCACACTCAGAAACGTGGCAAACTCGTATAGCTTCCTGCCTACCCTCGAGCCCGCGAAGAATACAATGCCGAAGTACCTAGTCACTTGGAAGGCTGTGAACACCAGAGTCCCAGAGAACCGGGAAGCTAGAATCAAGCAGCAAATAGCACACACAGAGTTGGTGCATGAGAGCCTGAAATCTCACGCGCTGAAGGAATGGGGGACCAGCCCTGATGGCCAGAAGGGGTACGCAATCTTCGAGGGAACCGAAGACGACATGGCACGAATGGGAACAATGTTCGTGCCATTCTACGAGTTCGACATCTGCCCAATCCTGACGGCTGAGCAGTGGTTGGGAGTGCTCAAGAGCGCATAGCCTGTCCAGCAATGAGGAATTGCGGCAAATAGCCGCGTCTAGGGGGAACTTTCTAAAACCGGACTCGACCCGGAGGGAGGGTATCCGTCATGGGTACGTGCCACGAGCGGTCTAAAGTCTCGGACGGACTGAGGCTAACAAAATAGTCGGGCGCTAACAATCCATCGAGTAAGCTCGGCCAGGGCCCCACCCATGCTTCAACTCCTGACGCTCAGCTCGGTCCCAGTGGCCCATTCTCTCATGCTGTTCTTCAGAGATTCTTTCTGAAATTCCACTACCGTGGTTAACTGGTCGGCCTGGCCGATAACTGCTCGAGTTACCGCCATCTGGTCGCCAGGACCCAGCGTTCAGCCCAGTGTTCGGATCACAGGGCTGGTCCTCGGGAGAAACTCTGATATTGCCTTGGTCGCCTCTTCCGTATTCTCCGCAAGAGCATGGGCTGATCCTTCAAAGAACACAAGTTCAGCGCCAGGTATGGCTCTGGCCAAGATTGAACCGTTCTCGGGAGGAATCAGTACATCTCGTCTACCACACAGCACCAACGTGGGAGCCTTGATCCCGGGGAGTCTCTCGAAGGTGCTGAAGCTCATTATCGCACCTAGCTGGCGCTGGAAGGCTTCGGGTGAGATTGGGGCTTCTAGGATTCGCCGGGTCATAGACTCTACGTAGTCGGGGCTTTTGTCAATGAACTCTTTGGTTAGGCAGATCGAAAGGGTAAGCCTGGCCCCTTCTTCTGCGGACTGAACGGTTCCACCTCGCATCAACGTGCTAAACGTCTCTTCGGATGGCAGAACCGACCTCTCGCCTCCGCAGCTTGTTGAACAAAGGACCAGTCTCTCAACTTTTTCTGGATGGTTGAGGGCCAGCTCTTGTGCTATCATCCCGCCCATTGAAATTCCGAGTACATGAGCACTTGGAATTCTCAAGGCGTCCATTAGACCCGCCGTGTCATCAGCGAACAGGCTGATGGTGTACTCCTTGTCGGATACGTCAGTCCGTCCAGCTCCTCTGTTGTCGAACACGATTGTCTTGAAATTCTTGGATAGCCCCTGAATCATGCGAGGGTCCCACCAGTCCAGATTTCCACCTAATCCCATGATCATCACCAAAGGATGGCCTTCGCCGGTCACTTCGTAATTCATCTGAATGTCACTCACCTTGACTCTCGGCACTCCTCCAACCCCCGCCGTACTCGGGATTGGGTGTCTACTACGTCTTTCCGCCTGATTCTCGAGGAAGGATTCTCTGCCTTTCGCTTGTCCTCACCCCGGCGATCAACCGTCCGACTCAGGAGGCTCACTCGCGGCCTGGAACTCAAAAATCAGCAAGTAATCGTCTCGTGAGAATGGGTCATATGTTACAAAAGGCTGTGCTGATAGTGCTCGCCGCCGACCTCGACCATTCAGTTGCGATCCTCTACCCACGCGGAAGGAGCGAAGTTATCGGTGATGATCAGGCCGCCTCGAGGAGGGCGCTCCTTTCGAGGCGAGCAGAGAGGCTTTCCGTCTCCGCAGCAGCCGCACTGCTGCTAGGGCTCATCGGTACAAGCCTCGCCCCACCGCTGCTTGTCCCAGGCGCATCGGCGGCAATAGTCGGAATCCTCGGCGCGTCTGCCTTAGCCCTGCTGACCGCCGTCGTCTGGATCAAAAGAGACGAATAGCCAGAAGGGGCGACAGTTTCGTTTCTGCAAGAACTTGCGCTCATGTTGTATTGATGGATCCTCCTTGCTTTTCCCAACCCATGGGAACAGCCAAGTGCCTAACTGAGCTCCGAATCCCAACATCCTCCTACTCTCTACTCGCGTCTTAAATACGCCACAAACGGCGCGCCCTTAGTCTGTTCATTAGCATGAACCTCACACTAATATCCGGGGTCTCCATTGAGGAACGATGGCATCTGTCCGAGGAGGCTTGATTCTGGAAAGCTTCGACGGCCTGAGGCTCAGGCAGGCAGTTAGGAGGGGAGTCGATGCCGCTGGATACAGGAGGCCATTTCCCATCCAGGCCGAGGCCATAGGTCCTCTGCTAGAAGGGAAGAACCTGATTGGCCAGGCGAAGGCGGGCTCGGGGAAGACCCTCGCGTTCGGCATCCCGCTGGTTCAGGCGATGGACGAGAACCAGCCCTGGGTCCAGGGCCTAGTCCTTGCCCCCACCAGGGAGCTCGCAGTGCAGATCACCCTGGAGCTCCAGAAAATAGCCGCTTACACAGGGGTCAGAATAGTAACGATCTACGGCGGCCAGTCCATGAACGTTCAACTTGACGCTCTGAAGCGAGGGGCCCACGTCGTTGTCGGCACCCCGGGGAGGACGATAGATCACATCAGGCGAGGGACCCTGAGACTCGACGGGGTGCGTTTTGTCGTGATAGATGAAGCAGACGTAATGCTCGACATGGGCTTCATTGACGACGTCGATTACATCCTCGGCAAAACCCCTCCTGGCAGGCAGATGAGCCTGTTCTCCGCAACAATGCCCAGATCGATAGTGCAGCTCTCTCAGAGGTACATGGCCGACGCCGAGAGGGTCATGGTCGACGAGAACGAGCCATCGGCCGAGACCCTAGAGCAGTTCTATGCACGCGTCGAAAGGGACCAGAAGCTGGAGCTGCTGCTGGACATCCTGCAGAAGGAGAACAGGAAGAGCGCGGTAGTCTTCTGCCGGACACGGCACGGCACAATAAGGCTGGCCAGGGAACTTGAGAGGAGGTTCATGAGCGTCGTCTCGCTGCATGGGGACCTAAGCCAGAAACAGCGCGATCATTCGATGGGGCTCTTCCGGTCGGGACGGGCGGACGTGCTGGTAGCAACCGACGTGGCCAGCCGGGGAATCGACGTGAGGCAGGTTGACTGCGTCATCAACTTCGATGTCCCGGAGGACCCTACAGTTTACTTCCACAGAGTTGGGAGGACCGCCAGGGCAGGGGATGTCGGCAGGTCCTACACATTCGTCAGCGGGGAGGAAAACTCAGACTTCGCCCGCATAGCTGCACTTGCCAAAGCACCCATCAAGCCCCTACGGGAAGAGGACTCCAGGGCACCAAAGGCCCAGACGCTCACCTCACGTGGACCCAGACCCTGGCGCCACGGAAGAAGAGAGAGGCGAAGGGGCAACCCTCGTCACTTCCGAAGATACGGATGAATACGTCTGGTTGAGCAACTCCGAGCCCTTAATATGCAGGTCATTCGGGCGAAGGGCGAAACGCGTTGGGAAAGAGAAAGGTCCTCAGCGAGTCCAATCTGAAGGAGTTCGTAATGCCCCAGCAGGGGGAGATCCTAGGCAGGGCCATCAAGATGACAGGCGGGGACCAAGTCATTGTCAAGTGCGCTGATGGGGTCACCCGGCAGAGCAGGATAAGGGGGAAGTTGAAGCGGCGGATGTGGATAAGGGAGGGGGACGTCGTTCTCATCGCCCCCTGGGACTTCGACAACAGCAAGGCAGACATAATCTGGAGATACATCACAGCTCACAGGGACTGGCTCGAAACCAACGGGTATCTCAAGGGCATTTAGGCCAACTGCGTAAAACGCCCTTCGGCTCGCCCCCTGGGTGATGGATAACCAGGCTGATTTCGACGTCATAGTCATCGGGGCGGGAGTCCTCGGGGTCACCATCAGCTACTGGCTTTCAACCCTCTACAGCGGCAGAATAGCGCTTCTCGACACCGCACACGCGGCCGCAGCCCATACATCAGCCCGCAACACCGGGGTTATCCATAGGCCCTTCTACCTGGACCCAGTCAAGAAACAAATCTTCGCCAAGACCTCTTTGATCTCCCACCCCATGTGGGAAGGCCTAGCAAAGAGGGAGGCCCTTCCCTGGAGGCCCATTGGGACGTTCAACGTGGCAGCAGAGGAAGGGGAGGTCAAGACTCTGGAGAAGTACAGGCGCTGGGGCCTGGAGAACGGCATGCAGGAGAACGAGCTCGACCTGCTCGACGGTAGGGAGATACGGGACCTCGAACCCGAGGTGAGCTGCAGGGCGGCCCTCATCTCAAAGACAGATGTCTCGGTAGACTTCGGGACCTTCACGCGCCATCTGTGGAAGCGCGTCGTTTCGCAGGGGGTGAGTTTCTTCGGGGGCCACAGGGTCATTAGAGTCGAAGAGAGGAACGGGACGGCGAGCGTAGAAACGACATCTGGCGCAGGGCTAACCAAGTTCCATTCCAGGTTGATGATCAACGCTGCGGGCGGTGGTTCGTTGGAGATCGCCCACTACTGTGGGCTCGGGAGGCAGTACGCGTCTCTCAACTTCAGGGGGGAGTACTGGGTGGTAGACGAGCCCTTCGCCTCTAGAGTTTCCTCAAACATCTACCGTCCCCCAATGTTCCCTCAGTACCCTTTCCTTGACCCGCACTTCGTCGTCCGTGCGGATGGCACCAGGCAGATAGGCCCGAATGCGGTGCTCGTTCCGGGACCCTACGTCTATTCGGGGGTAGGTCTCTCGGAACTCGACGCTTTCCTGGATTGGCCCGTCCCGCCGAAGCTGAGGCTATTGGGGAACAGAGACTTTGTGTCTCTGGTTGTGGGGGAGTGGAGGAGCTCGCTGTCGAAGAAGGCTATGTGCGAGCGGGTCAGGAGGTTCGTCCCCCGTCTGAACCCGAGGATGCTCAACAGGAGAGCGGTATTCGGGGTGAGGAGCTCGGTCATTGACTCCGCCGGGTTCATCCCAGAAGCCATTCTCCTAAGAGGTGAAGCATCCGCTCACATCATTAATTTCAACTCTCCTGGAGCCACGGGCGCACCCGCTTACTCGGCCCTGGTAATGAGTCAACTTGCCCAGGAAGGACGCCTTGAAGGGCTCTCGCCCAGGGACAAAGGGCCCCTGATTCCCGGCTGGGACTTCGAAGAGGTCCTGGACCAGTTCTAGGGCATCACTCGAGTACGTGTATGTTCCGTTTCGCACACATGTCCTTCAAAATCTTGGGCCACACAGAGACGCTCACCTCACCAAGATGCGCCTTCTTCAAAAGGAGCATCAGTGTCCGTGACTGTCCTATTCCACCTCCGATTGAAAGGGGTAGCTCGCCGCTCATTATTCCCTTGTGGTAGGCGAACTTTAACGAATCGAGCTGCCCGCTTATCTCTAGCTGCTTGCGCAAGCTTGCTGCATCCACCCTGACCCCCATGGAGCTCAGTTCGTGCCTCCTCTTGGTCACCGGATTCCAAACAAGAATGTCTCCGTTCAGGCCGTGGAATACTCGCCCATCCCTCATTCTCGTCTCAGTCACCCAGTCGTCGTAGTCAGCAGCTCTCATCTCATGCGGGTGCCCGTTTTTCAGCACCCATCCAATCCCGACTATGAAGACCGCGGGGTGCTCCTTGAGCAGGGCCGTCTCCCTCTCCTTCCGGGGGAGCTTGGGGAACATCTCAAGGACTTCTTCGGCATGGATGAATTCTATCCTGTCGGCCATGGCGGGGTACTTCTCTTTCAGCTTCGGATGGGCCTCATGGACGTGCGTCTCGGCGCCCTTCAGGACTTTCCAGATCTTTTTCACCGTCTGCTCTAGATAGGAGAGATTCCTCTGGTCGGCGGAGATGACCCTCTCCCAGTCCCACTGGTCCACATAGGCGCTGTGATCGTGATCAAGGAAGTAGTCCTTTCTCACTGCCCTCATGTCGGTGCATATTCCCTCCCCCATATCTAGGTCCAGCTCTTTCAGGGCGAAGCGTTTCCACTTCGTGGCGGCCTGAACAACCTGGGCATCAATTGGGTGCTTGTTGTAATCGTTGGAAATGTGGAACTGGACGGGGGTACGTGAACCGTCCCTGTCGAGCATGTCGTTGATCCCACTCTCGGCATCGACAATGAGCGGGACCGTGGCCATCATCAGATTGAGCTCCCTGCAGAGGTGCCTCTCGATGTACCCCTTGGCCTCGAAAACCGCCTTCTGCGTCTCCTTCCTGTCTAGGAGCGACCTGTACCCCGTCGGGAGTATTTTCTCCACGTCTTCATAGTTCCCGATGCCAGGGCCTGCAAGGTCGTCACTTCCATGGACAGATTGCATGAAGCGGCCGAGACCAAATTCGGGATTTAAGCCTGGCCCCGGATCGCTCGCGGACTTCCCCTGCCCTGTATCAGCCTGACCGCTTCTGACCGCAGTAGGCAAAGACCGCTCCGGCGGTCAGCGGAGTTGCTGCCATCGTCTCGAACCCGCGACTCTCCATGGCCTCAACGACTTCCCTGTCCCAATACGTTCCGTCGATGATCTGGGGGAGCCTTTCAAAGGCGAAGGCTGCTCCGCTCCCAGCCTTTCGGAGCGCGAAGCCGATGACGCGAAGACCGACCTGGATGTATGGCTCAAGGAGGGGGGCGGAGATCCCTCTGGGCCTGGCGAAGTCATAGAGCACGATTCTGGCGCTGGGCTTCACGACGCGTGCGAGCTCGTCCGCCAGCTTCGGGACGCTCACGTACTTGGGAACGTAGCAACTCACGGCCCCATCGAACGTCTTGTCCGGGAACGGCAGAGACACCGCATCACCATTGACCACGAGAGGGACGTTTGCAAGCCCTTTCTCCCAACCTCGTCTCGCCATCTCGGAGGTAAGGTCTATTCCCACATATCTGCAACCTTTGCTGCGAAACCTTTCCTCTAAGAGTAGGGTGCCGCACCCGAGGTCCAATACGAGCGCCCCATCACCAAAGGCAGCCTGCTCGGCAACCCACCGTTTCCAATACCTGTCCTGGTAGAGTGTGGCGATGTCGACAGTCCTGTCGTACGATGCCGCCAGCCCCTGAAAGAGCCTACTGGCGACCCCGCCCATCCCCTTCGAGTCCGGCATCCTTCGTTGGTGGAGTGCGCCCCTCTCATTAACGCTGTCCCTCCCCCAAATCGTCCGTATCTGAGACTCAAAGAAAGCAGGTAGAACTGATGATCCAGCATCGCAGGAGTCGAATGAACAGACTTGGGGAGCCGCTCCTAGACAAAGAGCATCCATGGTAGCGCTGATAAGGGCACCAAACAGAAGGAAAGGGAAGAGGAAGTGAAATTCCTGAGCGAAACGAGATCCGGGGAATGGTTTCGTTCCTAAAAGGGGACCCAAGAGGTTCCGTCTGCTGGTGGGCCTCTCGTTCTACCCTTACACCCTCATGAATGCGAGCTACGTCCTGATTGGGTCTCTACTTGCTCCCACTGTGCATTACGATAGAATGGCGGAGATGGCGTTGGTCTATCTCCTTGCCGTGGGCGTGTCGGCTCACTCTCTCGATGCGATTTCCCCCAACAGACCATGGGGAAACTTTCTGTCGAGGCGTCAGCTTCTCGCGATGGCTGTGGCGGCGCTGATACCAGCTCTCGCCCTCGGCCTCTACCTCGCTGTTTCGTACGCGCTACTCCTGATCCCTCTAGGGCTCCTCGAGCTCTTCTTCCTTGTCGCTTACAACTTGGAGTTCTTTTCCGGGAGGTTCCACACGGACTTCTGGTTCTCTCTTTCTTGGGGTCTTCTCCCCGTCCTGGTCGGATTCGTCGTGCAGACTGATACATTGTCGGTGCCTGCCCTGGCCGGGGGGGTGTTCGGGTTCTTCACAGCCTTTGTCGAGATAAACGCTTCAAGGCCCTACAAAGCCCTGAAACGGCAGCCGGGTGGCGCCCCTCCGTCATTGGCTGCAAGGTTCGAGTCTATACTCAAGGGAGTGGTCGCGAGCGTCTTGGCAGCCGCCGCGTTCCTTCTCGCTCTTGCCATTCTTCGATGAAAGGACTCGGGTGCTGCTAGTCAACATCGATGAAGAAGTAGGCGGACTGCTGCGTTACGCCGCTAGTCAAGGTCACCGCAAGGGTGTAGTCTCCGGGTCGGACCGCTGGACCTACCGAAACTCGCACACCGAGCTGGAATGTTGTGCCGCTCATCGCGGGGACCGACGGCACTTCCGGGATTATCTGAATGAGTTTGGGAGTCGATGTCAGATTCTCAGAGTCGGACACGGAGACTCCGAGGGGGGAGCTCCAGGACCCCATGACACCCAACGCAAAAGAGGCGTTCCCCCCCGGGCGTACAGCCGCAGAGTCCTCACCGTCTATGGCGATACTCCAGCCAGGGTTGTACGTCCCGCTCACGAACCCTACATAATTCGACGTCAGAGAAGTGAACCACACCCCTCCGTCCCCGGCCGCTACGGAGAGGTCATTCTGGATCTCCGTGCCATTGGTTATAGGTGGGTCTGACTCGCTGTACTCTGCCAGAGTGTCTGACGCCGGGTCGATCACTCCAATCTTGTTAGCGTAGTGCTCGTCGAACCACACCCTCGCCCCTTCGGTAGCCGTCTCGAGAGCGAGGGTGACTGGCACGTAGGGAACGGTCGAGGTAGGAAATGTCGTCCACGTCCCGGTGCCGATGTCATACCTCACGACATTCGAGGCGTCGTGTTGAGCTACCCATACGCTATCGTCTAGGAAAGACGCGCTGGTTGGGAGGGTAAGATTGAATCCCGCGCCTACTACCTTCGGCGTGACCGTAGATGAGGAATTTGATGGGTCAAATGAGTAAACATGTCCGCTGGCGCAGGTGCTGCTAGCCTCAGAGCAGGCGGAGCTGGCAGAGAAGGTGGATATGTTCACCGTCGAAAAATAGGCTAGAGACGAGTTCACGAAGTCGAGGGTCAGTGGCTCGTCATTGCCCAGACCGGAGAGGTTGATGATCTGCATTGAAAGGTTAGAGAAGACCCTCCCCAGCCTCGCAGGAGTGTTGTCCGACGTGAACCAGAGGTCGCCGTCTGGCCCAACGGCGAGCCAGTACGGATATTCCGCCCTCGCCGTTGTGTTGAGCGTAACAGACTTCCCATCGGAGGGGCTCACCCCGATGATGACGTTTCCATACTCGTCGGCCCCCCACACTCGTCCATTCCAGAGTGCGATTCCTGAAATCGATGCGGAGTAGGTGCAGTCTGGCGGCTGCGGTGTCGGATAGTTGGGCCAAGCATACTGAACGACCGTACCATTGCTCGGGTACAGGTGTTCCACCCCTGGGGCCTCGTCTACGGCGAACCAGACGGAGCCGTCCGTGGCGGCAATAACTGCGTCTGGATACCTGTCTACCCCCGGGATCTGGTACTCGGTCACAGCTCCGAACTGGGACTTGGAAACCTGGACCCTGGCCTCGCTACCCGCCGGGATTGCACCGCAGGGCAGGCTGCCGGCGTAGAATAGCTCATATGCCGCTACCGAGGCGATGGCGACAATCGCGAGGATCGCAACAGCAGCTATCGCCCTCTTCCCGATCATCTTAACCTCAGAGTTGCGGCTCAGGAATATGCTTCGAAGCCCTTCCCGAGGGACCCTAGCGCCATCTTCTGCTCAAGGATCTCGTTCGCGCCCTCGTATATCATCGTGACCCTGCTGTCTGCTAGGTGCCTCGCAGGCCTGTTCTCCAGAGAATAGCCGTTCGCGCCAAATATCTGCACGGCCCTGTTGGCAGAATCGAACGACTTGTTGGCTGCGAAGTATTTTGCCTTGGTCACCGCAAGGTCTGTTGCGTCCCGGAGTTCCGCGCTCTTCGGGTTCTCCTCGTACTTCTGCTTGATGAATGCCGCCTTGAGCAGTAGCAGCTTCGCCGCATCAAGATTCATTGACATGATTCCTATGTGCCGCTGTATCAATTGGTGCTTTCCAATGAGCTTTCCGTGTTGGAAGCGCACACTCGCATACCTTACGGCCTCGTCAAGGCAGTCCTGCATCACCCCTACGCACCCTGCGGCCACGCTGAGCCTACCGTTCATGAGCCCCGAGAGTGCGACGGACATCCCCTTCCCAGGAGGGCCGAGCATGTCCTCCTTTGCGACCTCAGCCCTGTCTAGGTAAACCGTCGAGGTGTCGGCAGTGGGGAGTCCAAGCTTGTGTGGGATGAGTTCCGCCTTGTATCCAGGCGTAGACGTGTCCATCACAAATCCGCACATCCCCTCCCTCTTCCCCTTCGGGTACGCGAAGACGAGGATCTTGCTGGCGGTGGATCCGAGGGAGATCCACATCTTCTGCCCTGTGAGCAGATACTTCCCTTCCTTTTCCTCGAAGTAGGTGGTTAGGGCAGCGGGGTCACTCCCTGCGCCCGGCTCAGTCAACCCGAAGGCGAGTATGTACTCTCCTTTGGTAGCCGGTGTCAGGAACCTCGCTTTCTGATCCTCGGTCCCCCAATGCTGAATGGTCATCTGCCCCAGCGCCATGTGGACGGAAAAGAACGTCCTTAACCCGGTCCCCTCTCTGCCAATCCTCTCCACAGCAAGTGCATAGGTCACCATGTCCGCTCCCTGACCATCTCCGTACTTCCTTGAAACAGGGAGACCAAGAAGGTGTGCCCTGGCGAAGTAGGGCTTGACCTGGTCGTTTATCCTGTGCTCAAGGTAGCACTTGTCCTCTATGGGCCGGAATTCCTTGCATGCCCGGTCGACCTGCTCGAGGATCATTGCCTGCTCCTCTGAGACGTCGAAGTTCATCTTTGATAGGTTCATGAACTCGTCTTGTTCGAGCATGCTGATCTACTCCCTCCACCTTTCCTTTGCGACCCGACCTCTCACGTGTTCCACTATCTCCTCGAATGAACTCCCTGGGCCATACAGCCCCGTGATTCCTTGCTTGAGGAGCTTGGGTTTATCCTCTTCGGGGATTATTCCTCCGCCAACGACTACGATGTCTTTCCCTCCCATCTTGTCGAGCAACCTCTTTACCTTCGGGAAAGCCGTCATGTGTGCTCCGTTAAGAAGTGACAGGGCGACGACGTCGACGTCTTCGTCTATGGCCATCTGGGCAACCTGTTCCGGTGAGGGGAGGAGGCCGCTGTAGATTACCTCCATTCCCGCATCCCTGAATGCCCTCGCAAGCACGAGGACTCCCCTATCGTGGCCGTCGAGTCCGGGCTTGGCGACCAGGATTCTGATCTTCTTCTGGACAACTGCGGTCTTCTTAGCCATGTTCGTCACCGGCGCGACTCAGAGGGATTCAAAACCTTTGCTGGCCATCCACTCGGTTTCAAAGTATCATGGGCTCGGCATAGGCCCCCCATACTCTCCGCCCTACGTCGACGATTTCTCCGAGGGTGGCGTACTGCGTCACGGCCTCCAGCATCGGGTAGATCGAGTTTGCATCCTCGTTTTCAAACGACTTCTCCATTTTCGTCAGGGCCGCCTTCACTTTGGCGCCACTCCGTTCGCGCTTCACCGCAGCGAGCCTCCTTATCTGCGCCTTCTGTGCCCTGAAGTTGATTTTCAGGAACTCGATTGGCTCCTTTTCCGCCTTGGCGTACTTGTTGACTCCCACTACCCAGTCCTTGCCATCCTCTACGCGCTTCGACAACCTGTATGAGTTCTCCGCTATTTCGCGCTGAAGATATCCCGTCTTGATCGCCTTCAGAAGCCCACCTGCCGCTTCGATTCTGTCGAAGTACTTGTACGCCTCCTCCTCCATCTGATCAGTCAGCCATTCAACATAGTAGGAGCCCCCCAGAGGGTCGATCACGTTCGGCACCCCCGTCTCTTCCGCGATGATCTGCTGCGTCCTGAGTGCGACCTCCACGGCCTGCTCCGTCGGGAGCGCCCAGGCTTCGTCGTAAGAGTTGGTGTGCAGGGACTGGGTCCCCCCAAGCACGCCTGCCAGGGCCTCAATCGCGGTCCTGACGATGTTGTTCAGAGGCTGCTGCCAGGTAAGCGATGCCCCGGATGTCTGCGTGTGGAACCTCATCAGGAGGCTGCGCTTGTCCTTCACACCGTATTTCTCGCTAAGCACCTTCGCCCATATCCTTCTGGCAGCCCTGAACTTCGCAATCTCCTCGAAGAAGTCCATTGTCGAGTTAAAGAAGAAACTCAACCGGGGTGCAAACTGCTCCACTTTCAGCCCTGCCTCGAGGCCAAGCTCTACGTAGCCGAAGCCGTCCGCTAGAGTGAACGCCAGTTCTTGAACGGCGCTCGACCCCGCCTCCCTGATATGATACCCGCTTATGCTGATGTAGTTCCAGAGTGGCATCTCTTTGGTGGAGAAGACCATCAGATCTCTGACCAGCCTAAGGTGGGCCTCTGGGGGGTAGACCCACTCCTTCTGGGCGATGTACTCCTTCAGCATGTCCGCCTGAACGGTCCCTCTGAGCTTGCCCACTGGTACCCCCTGTTTCTTCGCCACCCCCGCGTACATGCAGGTCAGGACGGTCGCCGGGGCGTTGATTGTCATCGAGGTGCTGACCCTGTCAAGCGGGATCCCGTCGAAGATCACCTCCATGTCCCTGAGAGAAGACACGTTGACCCCGCACCTTCCGACCTCTCCCCGGGCTCTCTTGTGGTCGCAGTCATAGCCGTACAGGGTCGGCATGTCGAAGGCGATGCTCAGGCCCGTCTCGCCGTGATCGAGGAGAAGCTTCAACCTCCGGTTGGTGTCTTCAGGGGTGCCGAAACCGGAAAACATCCTCATGGTCCACCTCCTGCCCCTGTACATGTTCGGGTACACCCCTCTGAGGAACGGATGGACCCCCGGGAACCCCTGATCAGCGTAGTCTGAATTCGAAACGTCCCTCGGAGTGTAGAGCGGCTTCAAAGGAATCCCGGAGGCAGTCTGGTACTGTTCGGTGGCTTCGCGCGATTTCCCCCCACCTTCCTCGTAGACCGTCTCCTGCCACTGCTTCAGACCCTTTCGGATGTTCTCCAGAGTCCTACCGTCGTAAAGGCTGCCCGACCGCGCCCTCGCCTCTACGATTTCCTTGGCCTTCTTCCTCCAGTAGACGTCCTTCCCCCCTCTGAGCATTCTCTCCGGACGCCGCCGTCGCCTAGTGATAAAAGTGCTTCAACCAATTAAAAGGGGGTCATCTGACGGCGTCGACGTGGCCTTGCAGGTCAGGGAACTGGCTTCGAGGATCAAGAGGGGAAACAGGATAGCTCTTGCAAAGGGGATCACTCTGGCAGAGAACGACCCTGCGGGCGCCTCGAAGTTGCTTGCCCAGATAGGGACACCAGGGAAGGCGTTCGTGGTCGGTATCACTGGACCCCCGGGCACGGGCAAGAGCAGCCTGGTTGACAGGCTGATCGAAAAGTATCGCAGGGACGGGCTGAAGGTGGCCGTCATAGCTGTTGATCCATCCAGCCCTATAACCGGGGGCGCCCTCCTCGGAGACAGGATTAGGATGTCAGACCACGCGGGGGACCTGAACGTCTTCATACGTAGCATGGCAGCCAGGGGCTGGTCCGGGGGGCTGTCGAGAGCTACCTCTCAGGTGATAAGACTGATGGACGCAGCAGGGTACGACATAGTTCTCCTCGAGACCGTCGGCATAGGGCAGTCGGACATCGAAGTCGTCGGTGTTTCCCACGCCGTGCTCGTGGTTCTCATGCCAGGGCTGGGGGACGACATACAGGTCTCAAAGGCCGGATTGATGGAGGTAGGTGACATCTACGTGGTGAACAAGTCGGACCTCGAGGGGGCAGACCTCATGGTGGTGAATCTTCTGTCTCTATTCAGAGGCCGTCCCAGGTCTCCTCCTGTGCTGAAGGTCTCGGCGCTCTCTGGTGAGGGAATTGACAAGCTGCACGACGCCATAGAGGGCATCCGCACCGTCTTCGTCGCGGGGAACGAAGACCTGCGCCTCAAGAGCGTCCGAGGCATGATCATAGAGACTGCCAGAGGGGCGGCCATGGAACGGCTCGCGGGCGTTTCAGAGGCAAAGGCGGAAGGGCTCGCCAGGCAGGTGCTAAGAGGGAAGACAACCATCGAGGAAGCAGCGGCCAGGATGTCCGCCTAAGCGTTTCTTTCTTCGATGGGCACGTACTTCAGCCCAGTGGGGCCAACGTATGTCGAGTCGGGCCTGATCAGCTTGTTGTCCTCCAGCTGCTCATTGTAGTGCGCCATCCAGCCGAAGATCCTGCAGGCAGAGAAAATTGGGGTGTAAAGCGGTACTTCGATCCCGAGGGAGTAAAATATGGGAGCGGCGTAAAAGTCGAGGTTTGCCGGAATGTGTTTCGCCCTCCACATTTCTGATTCGATGGCGTCACAGAGCCTGTACAGGGAGTCGTCCCCTCCTCTCCTGGCGAGCATCTCCCTCAGGTATTCCTTGCAGAGCCGCGCGCGGGGGTCGAACTCCTTGTACACCCTGTGCCCGAATCCCATGATCTTTCTTTTCTCCTTGAAGGCCGCCTCGAGGAACTCTCCCGCCTTTGCGGGGTCTCTGACACGGAGGAGCATCTCCATGGCCGCCTCGTTGGCCCCACCATGTAGGGGGCCCTTGAGGGATGCAAGCCCTGCGGAAGCGGCGGCGTAGGGGTCTGCAAGGGTCGATGCGACCACTCTAACGGTGAAGGAGGAGGCGTTCATATCATGTTCCAGGTAGAGCATCATTACCCTCTCGAAAACCCTGCGTTCGTACTCGGTTGCCTCTCTGGCCGTGAGCATCTGCAGCAGGTTGTCCGAGAACCGGAGCCCCTTCTCGGGTAACCTGGGTGCCTCACCTCGACTCACTCTGTGGCAGTTTGCGGCAAGCACCGACATCTTGGCCTCTAGGGACATCTGCTTCCCCCGGAGGTCCTTTTCGGCGTCTATGCTGCCCAGGGCTGAAACCGCAGTCCTGATCACGTCGATTGGATCCGCTTCGCGCCCCAGCTCCCGCATTATCTCCAAGACTTTCGGTTGTACCTCCGCCCTTTCCCTGAGGCCCTCCGTGAACGTCTCAAACTGTTCCTTGGTGGGAAGCCTGCCGTTCAGAATCAGGTACGCCGTTTCTTCGAACCCCGCCCTTGTCACGATTTCCCATATCGGGTAGCCCCTGTAGATCAGGGAGCCATCCCCGTCGCTCTTTGAAATTCGAGTGTCAGTTATGGAGACTCCAGCGAGTCCCTTCTGCGCCTTTATAGGGTCTGGCGCGTCTGTCATCGGTTCCTCCTCCTGATTCGCTTTGCGGTGCGCAACGCTCTAGCGTCCTCCTCCTCATACCTGTAGTAGCCTATCAGGTCGTAGAACTCCTTCCTCGACATCAACGATTCGAGCATCATCTTTTGCGTGCCTTCGGCCTTGAGCTGGGCGAACGTCTCCTTGACGGCCTTCATCATCGCCCTGAAGGCAGTGACCGGAAAGATGACTACTTCGTACCCGAGCTCCTCGAACTCCTTCGCAGTCATGTAGGGGGTCCTACCGAACTCTGTCATGTTCGCCATGAGAGGCGCTCCCACCCTCCTTCTGAACTCCCTGAACTCATCTGGGCTTTCGAGCGCTTCGGGGAATATCATGTCTGCCCCAGCCTTCGAATAATCTACAGCTCGCTCGATGGCGGCGTCTAGTCCCTCAACCGTCCTGGCGTCCGTCCTGGCGATGATTACAAGGTCTTTCCCGGCGGCCTCCTTCCCGGCGACGATTTTCTTGACCATCTCGTCGACGTCCACGAGTTCCTTTCCCTCAAGGTGCCCGCACCTCTTGGGGAGCACCTGGTCCTCTATGTGGATGGCCGCCGCTCCCGCACCCTTCATCTCTTGCACGGTCCTGGCGACGTTGAGCGCCTCCCCGAAGCCCGTGTCTGCGTCTACTATGAGGGGGACGCTGATCTGGGAAGCTATCTGCCGGGTCGCCTGGGCAACCTCGGTGAGGGTGGTTATCCCGAGGTCTGGGAGGGCGAGCAAATTGGAGAATCCGGCCCCGGAAAAATAGAGTGCCCTGAACCCCGCCTTTTCCGCCAATTTTGCCACTGAGGGACTGAAAACCCCGGGGGCGACTACGATTCCCTTGCCAATGAGCCTCCGCAGAGCGTCCGCCTTTGTCACCAAAACTAAGCGGGCGACCACGCTCCGGGCTGGTGCTATATGCTTGTCCCCGCTCCGAGCTACATCACCATTAAATCGAGCAGAGAAGAGGTTCACCCCGTGCTCAACTTCATCTCGCATGGTGCCCCCCACGATGCGCTATTCGTTCATGGCGCCGGAGGGAACAGCCTCCTTTGGAGACCAATGCTGGAGGAGCTCTCCGGGGGCTCAAAGGCCCTTGCCGTCGACCTCCCAGGCCACCCCAGCGGGGAGATAACCTGCAGGAGTGTCGGGGAGTACGCCGAGGCGGTACACCAGTTTCTCGTCGAGGCCCACCTTGACCGCCCTGTCCTGGGGGGGCACTCCATGGGGGGTGCAACCGCTCTCACCCTTGCCCTCACGCACCCGGGCGATATTGGCGGGCTACTACTGGTGGGGACGGGCGCGAAGCTCGGTGTCGCCCCTGAAATACTGGAGGGGCTCGACAATAATCCTATGCGCACCATCGAGAGCATCATTACTCCATGGAGCTTCAACTCCATAGACCTCAGTCTCGGCCGAGAATCACGTGCTGCCCTGTCCGTCTCTAACCTTCCCGTATTCCTTAACGACTATCTGGCATGCACGCGCTTCGACGTTCGCAAAGAGCTCTCCACCATTTCTGCAAGGACCATGGTTGTATGCGGAGACAAGGACAGGATGACTCCACCCAGGTTCTCGCACTACCTCAATGCGAACATGCCTGTTTCAGAGCTGCGTTTCGTCAAGGACTCGGGGCACATGCTCCCGCTGGAAAAACCAGAGGCCCTTGCCTCCATCGTCCAGGGGTTCTTGGCGAGCTTCACTCCGTGAACTCTTCGCCGCCCCTGGCTATCCTAGACATTTCTCCTACGAGTGCGACCATCCCCTCGCGGGTGGTCGAAGAAACGGGATACAGATCTGCTCCGAAAGAAAGCTTTCGGATACCCCGGAAGAGTTCCGAGTAAAGAGAGTACGCCTCGCCATTCTTCGTTCCGGCAAGCGCGTCCTCGAAGGTCCTAGAGTCCCTGCTCCACTCGGCTATCTGCTTGACCCTATCCTTGGCGATGTCTCTTTTTGTAAGGACAGTGATCTTGGGAATGTTGAGCCTCAGGCCGACAGAGGCGGACAGGAGGGCGAGCGAAAGGAAGTTAGACGGCGTGCTTGCAAGCATGGGATCCACCAGAAACAGGAGAAGCTTGGAGTCTGCCTTCAGCTCGCTCACGATGAACTCTCCGCTCTCTCGATAGGCGAAGAGCTCTGTCTGCCCGGGGGTATCTATGATTACGTTCTCGGCGTTGTGGGATTCTATCTGTTCCTGGAGCTGCCCGAGCCTGGTCGCCACCATGTCTGTAGCGAGTATCAGTGCGCCGTTCGGTCCCAGGCCATACTCTTCCATTACGTCTTGGAGCTGTACGCTCTCCCTGACGTCCACGTCGGGCTCGTAAGGGAGCTCCACGACACCGGGATCCAGGTTGACGGCTATGGCGTCCTCCCCCCTATTGACATACCAATCTTTTAGAGCCCCCGTGAGGAGAGACTTTCCCGACCCCGCTGTCCCCGTCACGAACGAAACGTCCATGGTTAGCCTTGGAGCCCCCTTGACGATTTCACGCGCCCACCTGCGTCCTCGATCTCCCTCCGCATGTCACTTGCAATCTCTTCTCCTTCGTCTTCTGCCCTCCCCCCGTCCTCCCCGACGACGGCGATATCGAGCTCTATCCTCGAGACCCCCTCCTTGATCCCTCTGGGGTGAGACTTGATGTACGCCCCCGGGTGCTTCTTCATCTCTTTCGCGATCACAGGCGCCAGCGCAGATTCAAGAATTCCCTCCAACTTCATTGTAACGTACTTCCTGTGCAGTCTCCCCAACTTCCCCCTGATTTCGGGCTCGACTGTCCTCCTGAATATTCCCCTCATCTCGACGGGGACGCCAGGCAAGCAGTAAACGATCGTACTCCCCTCCGCCATCCTCACTCCTGGCGCTGTGCCCACTTCATTGAATACTGCATCGGCCCCCACGGGCAGCATCGTCATCTTCAGGCGCGCTGGGGTCAGCTCGATTTGTTGTAGGCCGCGTCTCGCGTAGTGTTCTCTGATAAGTGCGAGCGCATTCTCATTCTTGCGAAGTCTCACCCCCATGCCGTTGGCGACGCCCTTGAGGGTCATGTCGTCCGGGGTCGGCCCCAATCCCCCTACCACAATCAGGAAGTCAGGGTTCCTTTTTACAGCAGCTCTGTATGCAGAGGAGATCTCATCGAGGTTGTCGTCCACGGTTGTAATCTCCTTCAACATAGAGCCCATCCTTGCCAGCCGTTTGCCTATCCAGTGAGCGTTCGAGTTCATCGTCCTGCCTATGAGCAGTTCCTTCCCCACGGCGAGCATCTCTACCCTGACCACGGCTCGATGCTCCTCGACTCAGGCTTAAAATGAGTGCGAACGCCAACGCCCAACGATGGATGCGCCGCGCAGGTATCCCACACGGCCCCTGGTGGGAGCGGGGGCGGTGGTTTACAGGGGGCGCCGAGTCCTGCTCGTGAGGCGGAAGAACCCTCCCAACAGGGGGAAGTGGGCGCTCCCGGGCGGCCTGGTCGAACTAGGAGAAACGGTTCAGGACGCAGCCATACGGGAAATAAAGGAGGAGACGGGCCTCACCGTCGAAATCGAGGGGCTCCTTGACGTGCAGACGGACCTTCACACGGATGCGAGGTCAAGGATCGAGTATCACTACGTGCTGGTCGACTATCTCGCGAGACCTGTCTCAGGCAGGCTTCGGCTCAACCCAGAATCTTCCGACTCCGGCTGGTTCTCGCGGGGCCAGATCGGGGGGCTTTCGATGAGCGGTGGGACCAGGGCCGTCCTGATCTTGTTCTTCGACAAACGGCTACGCTAGACGCTTCCTGCGCCAGCTGTTTCGCGTGGTTGCTACTTTTCCTTGTTTCCGCTGAGCCACCATTCCAGGTAGTCGGCCTGCTGCCTTGAGCGCTTCCGCCTCTCGTCCTCCTCTGGTGTCTTCGCCTTGAACCTCGCATCGGAAAGCTGGTCTCTGGTGAGGAAGGCTCCGCAGTTCTTGCAACCATATCTCTTTGTTGGCGCGTCATACAGCATTATCCCGACGTGGCATTCGGGGCAGATCTGATCCAAGATATTTCAGCCCCTTCCCTCTTCCGGTGTCCTTAACGCTTTCCCTCCGCTCCGTCGTTCTGTACTCTCACTCACACTCGTTAAATAGCGATGGGGGCGGAGCCGGTTTGAGCGACAGGTGGCCGAAAAGCTAGTCCTGGCGGGTCCTGCCTCCGAAGAGCTGGGGCGTTCCTTGTCGGAGAAGCTCGGACTTCCTATGCTCGCTGCAGAGTTCAAGGTTTTCGCTGACGGCGAATCGAAGTTCACCCTACACGAGAAGGTAGAAGGGAAGAGCGTCTTCGTGGTCCAGTCGACCTACAACCCGGTTGACCAGCACATGTTCCAGCTCCTCTTGGCCTCCCATCAGCTCAGCGAAGCGGGGGCAAAGGTGACCGCAGTCGTCCCGTACCTTGCGTATGCCCGGCAGGAAAAGCAGTTCCTTCCAGGGGAGGGGGTCACGCTTGGCGTCATTGCTCACCTTATGCGTTCAATGGGCGTGCGCAGGCTGGTGACTGTTGATATCCACTCGGCGGAGGGGCTCGCCCTCTTCTCTTTCCCGACCTACAGCGTATCCGCCATCCCGAGCCTGGTCGAATACGTGAAGGCCGAACTTGGCCTGAAGAACCCGGTGGTTATTTCCCCGGACTTCGGAGGCTCGAAGAGGACGGAAGCCTTCGCTCAGCTGTATGGCACCAAATTCCTGCAACTGAGCAAGATGAGGGACAGGGCGACAGGCGGGGTCAGCGTGAAGGAGTCGAAACTGGAAGTGACCGACACGGAGGTGATAATCGTCGACGACATAATCAGCCAGGGGGATACGGTGAAGGCGGCTGCCGATGCCGTCCTTAATCAGGGGGCTAAGCGCGTTCTGGCAGTCTGCGTCCACGGCCTGTTCGTCGGGGACGCCCTTCAGAAGCTGGAGAAAGCCTCGGTCGAACCCATCATCTGCACGAACACCGTCCCCAGCAGGTTCAGCAGGGTGGACGTCTCCGAGGCGCTGGCGTCTCATCTCAGGACTCTTGAAGAATAGGTCACTGGTGCTCTTGTCGGGGGAGGGGACTACCGTCCCTCCCTCTGAAGCGAAGGCACTTTTCCTTGCCGAGGACCCGCACTCCACCTTCGAAATGGCGGAACCCCGGGTACTGATCGCAGATTCTGAGGCTGACCCCCTGGCCGTCGGCGCAAGGATTGCATTTGCGAGGAGAGTAGGTTACCTCCTGCGGTCTCCGACCGATGCGAGCGCACTCCTGACGGGCCGCCGTGTCAGATTCAGATCGTTTGATTTGAGCACTTGCGGGGTGCAGCCGGACCCAGCCGAGTACTTGGAAGGGATCGGTGCCACGATCGACCTAGACTACCCTGAGTACGAGCTCACCCTCGTAAGAGGCGAAAGAGAATACCTGGCGGTTACCGCACCGACCAGCATGCTGCAGGGGTGGTCACTCCGCCGTCCCAGATCCAGACCTTTCTTCCACCCTTCCGCTATCTTCCCCAAGCTCTCCAGGGCACTTGTCAACTTGTCCCGCTGCAAACGGGGGGACGTCTTCCTGGAGCCTTTCGCAGGGACCGGGAGCATAGCGATTGAAGCCTCGTTGGTGGGAGCTAAGGTTGTGGCCGTAGACCTCGCCGCCGATATGGCGCGAGGCGCGTCCTCAAACATGAGGCACTATGCCCAAGACTGGCTGGGGGTCGTTCGCGCTGATTCAGCACACCTCCCCGTTCGGGGCGTGCGTGCCACAGCCACAGACATACCCTACGGGAGAGCATCAAGCACCCGTGGGCGGCTTCCCGAGCTAATGCTTGACCTGCTACTTCCAGAGCTCGCCCGTGCAATGGTCCAGGACTCCTTCCTCGTCCTAATGCACCCCAAGAGTGTAGCAGTGGAGCCCACGCCCGAATTCGCGATTGAAGAGGAGCACCACCTCCAGGTTCATAAGCTCCTTACCAGGACAATCACAGTCCTGAAGAGGAGATAGCTTGGTAAAGCTCAGCGTGACATTTCTCGGGACTAGTGCAGCCGCGCCCACGGCCGACAGGGGACTCCCTGCAGTTGCAGTCAAGCGGGAGGGGGAGATCATTCTCATGGACTGCGGCGAGGGGGTCCAGCGTAGGGCACTCTCCGAGTCTTTGGGGCTTGGTAGTGACATGACCATCCTGATCACCCATCTCCACGGTGACCATGTGACGGGTCTGCTGGGTCTACTTCAGACCATGAGCCTCGCTCAGCGACGGAAGCCTTTGAACCTAGTGGGTCCGCAGAAGCTCCTGAAGTGGCTGGAGGTCACCGCCGATCTTCTCCACATCGGCCTCACCTTTCCCATCCATTTCTCTACGGCCGAACCCGGGGTGGTTCTCCGGACGGGAGGCTTCCGCATCAGGGCCGCCAGAGCCGCTCACTCGGTTGAGGCGTTCTCTTATCTCGTCGAAGAGTTCAGGAGGCCGGGGATCTTCCACCCAGAGAGGGCCAAGTCTCTGGGGGTGCCTGAAGGGAAGCTCTGGTCAAGGCTCCAGAAGGGGAGATCCATCACGCTTGGGGGGAAGAGGGTCGAACCTTTGGAAGTCACTGGTCCCCCTCGACCGGGGAGAAAGATAGGCTACTCAGGCGACACCCGTCCGACGTCGAGGCTCGCCCGATTCTTCTCGGGCTGTGACCTCCTGATATTCGACTCGACGTTCAGAGACAGCGACAGGGATAAGGCGGTGGAACGGAAGCACACTACGAGCCTCGAAGCCGCGGAGCTGGCCAAGAAGGCCAAGGCCCGCCAGCTGGTGTTGACGCATTTCAGCGCAAGGTACACCAGCGTCTCCAGCCTGGTCAGGGAGGCGCGAATGGTTTTCCCCAATACCATTGCCGCGTCGGACGGGCTATCGATTGAAGTGGCCTATCCGGTATAGGCGGTCAACCAATCAATCGCGGCGTCGATGTCTTTCGACTCCACCGTGAGATATATTGGCCCCAGGGGTGATTCTTCTGGACTTCCGCAGAGGGCGACCACGCCTGCGGTCGCCGCCTGCCGGTTGAGCATTAGTGAAGTCGTCCGCCCCGACCTCTTCAGGAGCATCTGCCTCCTTGCTGCGGAGCGCACGTGCCTGTCTCTCAGCTGATCTCTGATATGGACCAGTGCCATCGTGTCGTCGGTAACCAGCTTCGCCGAACGAGAATTGGTGCCGACTTCGCTCTTGGCGTCTCCCACGACGTTCTTCATGGCCTGCAAGACCTTCGCGGGGTCTTCAGAGGGTGAAACCATCGCGTCTAGCTCTATTTTCGCCCCAGGTTCAGGCTGTGCCATGCTTGTCCCACCGTTCGACCACCTGGACGATTTCCGCAGCCAACCTTCCCGGGGTCCCGTGCTGGTTTGAGACTGACTCATCTGCAAGTGCGATTGCCTTGCCAATCCCGACACCAAGTTCACGCCTATCCCTCTCAACGAACATCTCAAGTGTCAGGGGGTCGTCTTTCCTTCCCCTTTCTTTCAGCAGCTCGAAGCGCCTTTCCGGGGACGCGTCAACGGCAACCAGGAGAACTTCCGCCTTCCTCCGAAATGCTTCTACTTCGGCCAGCGATCTTATGCCATCCACAACCACTCTCTCCGCTTTCGATTTCGCGATGGTCTCGAGGCACAGGTCCGCCACCGCAGATTCCCCCCTCTCCTTTCTCAATAGCTTCATCACCTCGCCTGTGTTTTTCGCGTCAGGCTCCAGTCCACGCCGCCTAGTCTCTGCCCTGATTGCGTCCCCCATCACCACGCGCGTCCACCCAAGCCTCACGAGAGCCTCAGCGGCCGTCGACTTTCCTGCACCTGGCATACCCGTGATCGCTACGATCCTGAGCAATCCGTTCGGTTCCCGACCGACAGGTAGCGGATTTAAAGGAAGCAGTGCCGGCCCGGCTCGTGCGCGCCTTCGTCGCCCTCGAGGTTCCAGAGGATGTCGTCGACGCTCTCGTTCAGGCTCAGAAGGAGCTGGCGGGGACCGGAGCGGACATCAAACTGGTCGAGCGCGAGAACCTCCACCTAAATCTCAAGTTTCTGGGTGACCTCCAGGACGCCGAGGTCTCAGAGGTGAGGTCCCGTCTCGGCAGACTTTCGCTTAAGGGGGCGAGTGTCGCCATACGTGGCGTGGGGGCATTTCCTACCCTCAGCCGACCAAGGGTAGTCTGGGCAGGTATCGCACCGGAGCACGAACCGCTCGTGATCCCTATCGCCAGAGGTGTCATTGACATCCTTGAAGGCATCGGAGAAAGGGACGATAGGCCCTTCAGGCCCCACGTAACGCTGGCGAGGGTCCGCTCGGGCCGGAACATGCGAGAACTTACTGAAACCCTGCGGCAAATCTCACGGACGGAATTCGGGACGGTCAATTTGAGGGAGATCAAACTGAAATCAAGCACTCTCACCCCAAACGGTCCGATATACAGAGACGAGGGGGTATACCCTCTAGCATGAGTTCGCTCGACTCGGTCCTAAAGCGGGCCAAGGAACTGGTCATCCCTTCCCCTGCCGAGGCGGCGAAGATCAATACGCTGGCGGGGGTGCTCCTTCGAAAGACGCGGCGGGCCGCGGAGAGATTTCCCGAGGTCAGAAGCGTGCTGATGGGGGGCTCCTTCGCGAAGGGGACTTGGCTGCCGAGGCACGTCGATCTCGATGTCTTCGTCAGAATTGATCCAGCAACACCGGTAGAGCGCTTCGAGAAGGTGGGGCTAGACATAGGGGCTGTCGCCACGAGAGGCTATCCCATGGGGAAGAAGTACGCGCAGCATCCCTACACCGAAGCGACCGTCGAAGGCGTTCGGGTGAACATCGTCCCCTGCTTCGACGTAAAGCAGGGCGAATGGAAGAGCGCTGCAGACAGGTCTCCGTATCACGTCCAGCTAGTCGAGGGGCTCCCCGAAGGTAAGAAGAACCAAATCAGGCTCCTGAAACTCCTGATGAACGGGGTTGGTGTCTACGGGGCAGAAATCCAAAAGCAGGGATTCAGCGGGTATGTCGCTGAGGTGCTAGTAATCAGGCGCGGAGGTCTAGAGCCAGTAATTCGATGGTTCGCGGACTATGTTCAAGCCGATGGGAGGATCTTCAGCCTCCCTGACCCTGTTGACCAAGGACGGGACCTTGGGATAGCTGTTTCGGGGAGCAGCCTGGGGACGATGGTCCTAGCGTGCAGAGAGTTTCTAAGACGCCCCAGTCTGGCCTACTTCGGCGATATGAAGGGCAGGGTCCATACGTCCCTCGGTGGAAGCGTCTATGCCGTTCTCTTCTCCCACAGGAGGATGAGCGAAGATACCCTCTGGGGGGAGCTCCGGAAAACGCTGAAACACGTCGTCCGGCATCTGGAGACCCAGGGCTTCGACATCTCACGTGCCATGGCTGCATCAGACAACATCTCGAAGAGCGCGATTCTCCTGATACCCGAGTTCACCGAGCTCCCCGCGGTCGAACAGCGGGTGGGCCCTAGGGTAGACAGAAGGAAGGATGTCGAATCCTTCATCTCGACGAACTCGAAGCAGTCACGCCTCGTCTGGGTGGATGACGATGCTCGCGTACGACTGTTAAGGCCGAGGAAATACACACAACTTCTTGACCTCCTTGAGGATGTTATCAAGGGCAGGGCCGGCCCCATTGGTGCTTCGAAGGAGATCGAAGAAGGCATGAGGAAAAACGGCGTGGTATTGCGGGGACGCGCCCTCATTAGATACGCGTCTTCCTCGGGATGGCTACGCGATGGAATCAGGGAAATTACCTCCGATGCAATTGGAACGCGCTAAGCCCGAGGACCTATCCCGGACGCCGTACATCCAGATACTCACATATCCGCGAATCTCACTTCGACAAGCAAGGTCCAGGATAAGGCAACTGGAGCAGCTTGGCGTCGACGAGCTCGTTTTCGAAGGGCACGCCAGAATCGGGCGCCTTGGCATCCTAGGTCTCGGCACGGTGGGAATAGTCGTGAGGGCTCGGGCGGGAGACAAGGTCTGCGCCCTGAAGATCAGAAGAACAGATGCCAATAGGCCGAACATGGAGGCCGAAGTCAGGATAGCGACGCTCGCAAACCGAGTCGGAGTTGGTCCAGAAATTTATGCGCACACTAGAGACATGATTCTCATGAAGCTACTTGAGTCACAGGAGATCGTCGACTGGCTGAAGGGCCTCCGGGGCAAAGGTCGAAGGGGCGAGGCTAGGGAAACGATCCACTCCCTTCTCAACCAGTGCCGTACCCTCGACATAATGGGGATTGACCACGGTCAGCTCAGTAACCTGAGGAAACATGCGGTCGTCGCCGAGGGGAAGCCCTGGATCATGGACTTTGAGTCTGCTGGAACGAATCGGAAACCCAGGAACGTGACGACGGCGGCCCAGTACCTACTTGTCGGGGGAGGTATATCCCCGTTGATGAGGAGGACACTGGGGGTGCACGACACAGAGACATTGAAGAGGCTTTTGGGCGAGTACAAGAGAGACCTGTCCGACTATTCCTATGCTAGGATTCTGGAGTTTCTGAAGCTCACTACGGCTTGATTCACGCTTCCAACGCCTGAGGGGCTTGCGGAGAACATAGAGGCAATCAACTTGTTTGGACCCAACGCCTAACCTTTAAACTGACTCGGAGGTCGGGCCGGTCTCATGGGGCCGTAGTGTAGCTTGGTCCAGCATACCAGTGTGAATGACCTTCACGGTGAACCTGGGGCGCTGGCGATCTCGAGTTCAAATCTCGACGGCCCCATATCTTGCAACCATATACAGACGAAATGAAGGCATACCCCCGCATATATAGCCGCCTGGGTTCAGAAACGAGCGAGAATCGGCGCTCTTGATTGAGGAATATACCGGCGTGAAGGAAGCTCTCAAACTCGTAACATCGCAGCTCCGACCAAACCAGAAGATCGAGTCCATCGATACGCTTCAGTCATACGGCAGGGTCTTGGCAGCAGACCTGGTTGCCCCAGAGAACTCCCCTCCGACCTCGTCATCCCACATGGATGGATACGCGGTCATTTCCGGCGATCTGAAGGGTGCGACGCCTTCCCAGCCGAGCATCCTCAAGGTGATCGACTCGTATGGACCTGGTGATATCTCGAAGCATCACCTAGTGAGCGGGCAGGCAATCCAAGTAGCAACAGGCGCGGCTCTCCCAACGGGAGCGGATACTGTGATTCCATTCGAGTTGGCAGAGGTCAAAGGCAGAGAGGTGTGTGTTGGATTCTCGCCGACTCAAGGAGAGCACGTCTACAAGCCGGGTCAGGACATTCGGCGCGGAGAACTCATCCTGCGAGAAGGTCACAGGATCAGAGCGCAGGACGTTGGTATCATGGTCTCACTCGGTTTCCGCAAGGTCCGCGTCAGGAAAAGGATCACAGTGGCCGTGCTGGCCACCGGCAGCGAGCTGACTCCGGTTAATAGACCAAGGAAGGGCAAGAAGGTGGAAAGCCACTCCCCCATCTTCCTCCGTCTCGCGGAGGCTCTAGGCTGCTCCGCCCTGGACATGGGCATCGCCCTCGACGATCCAAAGGCGCTTCGACACGCCATAGATGACGCCCTTGCACATTCCGACTTCGTGGTTACGCTCGGCGGCACCTCTGCAGGAAAACGTGACCTTGTGGTGGGCGCCGTTTCGAGCCTTCGTCCTGAGGTTCTAATCCACGGAATCCGTTTGGACAGGGGGAGGGTCACAGGGTTGGCTTCGTTGAAGGGGAGGCCGATCCTGATGCTGCCTGGGCCGATTCAAGCCGCTGCGAACGCCTTCTTGGTCGTAGGCGTTCCCATCATCCAGGCAATCGGACGTTACAGGGAAATGGGACTCTCCCTCCCATGTGTCCTCGGCGCGCCTTGGGAAGCGAGAAGGAAGTTCTCGGCTTTCCAGAAGGTTGTTTATGTCAAGCTGAAATCAGGTCCCCATGCAGTAGCGGTGCCGATTGCAGGAGAAACAGAATCAATGAAACTCCTGACAGATGCGGACGGCTACTTCCTCGTCCCCGAGGACGTTAGAATGCTGGAAAAGGGGGACCGTGTGGACGTCAGACTCGTGCCCGGCTTCTCTTTCGCCTAGCTTGTAGCTCTCTAAAGTCAGAAGGGGTATCGATATCGACCAGGATTCCTCTGTCATTCACTTCGACCTCGAGGACATCAGCCGCGTTCTTCAAAACGACCGACTTTGCTCCCACATCGCCGCGAATCTTCGCAATCCGGGAGAAGACGTTCTTGTCGAAGAGGACGGGGTTTCCTCTTCTGCCAACGTACGTGGGGATGACTATGTGTGCTCGTGAATGCTCGTAGGCCTCCACCAGCCTGTCGATTGTTCCAGGGAGAACGAATGGCTGGTCCCCCAGGGCAATGATGACCGCGTCCACCCCCCTTCCAACATGCTTGAGCCCGAACCTCAACGAACTACTCATCCCCTCAGCAAACCTAGGGTTGACAATCACGATTTCACCGTCGAATCTCACCAGCCTCTTCACTTCGGCTTTGTTCGCTCCGAGGACGACAACGGTTCTTCGGACTTTGGACCCGCGGAAAATCTCCAGGACCCTCTGAAGCATTGGCACTCCATTCAGCAGGAGGGTCTGCTTGGGCCGCCCCATACGTGAAGATACCCCTGCAGCGAGCACAAGTGCAGCGATCAACTTCTCCAGAATTGGTCGGTGTGGCAGGAAAGTTCCAGGGACTCTTCGGTTGTACCTTTTGGCCTTGCGTGTCAAAGCTTGATCACTTTCACGGAACCCCATGGACGAAATGTCTGATAGAGGCTTCGCCCATTTATGGGAGAGCCGTATGGGCAGCACGGAATGCTCTCAGGTGTGGCAAAGCCTTTCTACAGCACCACGGTCAAGGCGACGAAATCAATCTTCTTCTATTATTCAGCATCAAACGCTCTCTCGTCACTCCTCGAGGACTTCCGACTGATGTGCAGGCAGGAAGCTGTACTGCCCAAAGTGCGACATCACTTGGGACAGGGACGACCTCGCGTCAAGGAACATAATGGCCTGCGCAGTTCCGCAGGATCGGCCCTCCAGGGGAAGCAGTGAAGGGGAAAGAGGCGACGACGGCTCTAATACGCCGAGCAGATGGAGGGAAGGGAAACCCGGCGGTTGACCCACCCTGGGGTCCCAGAACCGTAATAAAGTGGGGGATGTTTCCTAACAATCGAAAACCCATGAAGCAGGCAGAGTTCGCGAAAATGATAGACTCCCTTGCCAGCGGAGGGACTCCCTTCGCCGTAGCAACAGTAGTGAACACAGAAGGATCCTCGTTGGGGAAGCCGGGTTTCAAGGTGATCATCTCAGGAGCAGGCGAGGTCCTCTACGGCACCCTGGGAGGCGTCTGTCCCGAGTCGGCCATGGTATCTGCAGCAAAGATGACGATGAGAACCGGAACTCCCAAAATGGTCAAGGTGTTCCTAGAGGGGGTCGAGAATTCCGTAGGCGCGGTCCTCAAAAGCCAGAGCGAAGACGAAGTGCATGTGGAGACGAATTGCGGCGGCAAGATGGATATCTACATCGAGCCTTACCTCCCTCAACAGAGACTCATATTGATCGGCCAGGGGGGCAAGGACGACGTGGAAGACGCCCTGGTTAAGATGGGAAAGAGCCTGGACTTCGACGTCGTGGTGATTGACCACAGCCCGCTACTCAGCGAGCAGCCTGACCGTCTCATCAAGGACGTCGATTACGACATCAGTAACTTTGCCTTCGCAAACACCGATTCAGTGGTCGTCCTGACAAGGGGGGAGAGGGATGTGGAGACGCTCGTCGCACTCTCGAAGTTCAAGCTGAGGTACGTAGGGATGCTAGGGAGTCGCCAGCGCGTCAAGGAGGAACTGGCGAAGCTTAGGGAAGCAGGCGTGAGCGAACAGTTCATCGCGTCCTTCAGGGCTCCCATTGGGGCAGACATAGGGGCAGTGACCGCGACAGAGATCGCGCTCAGCATCCTATCTGAGGTAGTCGCGGCCAAGTATGGGAAGGAAGTAAACCGCAAGGCCCTCTCTGAAAGCAAACCCAAGGAGATTCCGAGCTAGCGCCTAGGCCTCAATCGGCGCTCCCTTTACCCACGCCTGGGTGCCCCCTCTAAAACGCTCCTTCTTCCACATGGGGAGTGTGCCCTTTATGGTGTCTATGGCGTATCTGCACGCTTCAAACGCTTCTGCGCGATGCTTGCACGAAACCGCGACCGCGACGCTAACCTCACCCACCTTCAGTGGGCCGTAGCGGTGCACCATGGCTATCTTCACCACGGGCCACTTCTTCCTCACCCTGTCCTCTATTTCCTGCATTCTCCTCTCCGCCATCCCCCTATACACCTCGTAGGTGAGTCCTTCAACGGTCTTCCCTGCGCTCTTTCGTCGGATTGTTCCCAGAAAAAGGACTGCTCCTCCCGCCTCCCTGTCGCTGACCAGTGCCAACACTCGGGCGGGATCGATTGGACTTCGGGTGATTCGGGCCGATTTCACGACTAACCCCCTGCCACGGGGGGAAGGACTGCCACTTCGTCCCCGTCGCGCAGTGGCGCGTTTTCCTCTGTTATCTCGAAATTAACCGAATATCGGATGGTGGGCTCGATGTCCTTCAGGTCAGGGTGCATTCGGAGCATCTCGGCTGCCATGTCCTTCACTGAGCTCCCCTCTTTCAGCCTCATTCTTTCACTTTTCAAGTTCGTCAGGCCCTGAGCAGAAGCGAAGTAGAGCACTGTCACGATTATCTTTCTCTACCCCCCTATCGCGTTCATGTTCCTCGGCTTCGCCCATCCGTCCTTGATCCAGGGCATGTATCCGACTCCATCGGGCTTCTTCCAGACAGCCTTTAGAACCATCTCGGCCAGCGCCTCCTGGGTCCCGCCATTCCGGAGTAGATGCCTGAGGTCGTGATAGTCTGTGTCGAAAAGGCACGAAAGGAGCTTGCCGTCGGCCGTGAGCCTTATCCTGTCGCAGTCGTCGCAGAAAGGCTCGCTCATGGGCGTGATGAGCCCCAGGTCACCTCTGCCGTCCTTGAACCGCCAGATCGAAGACGTTTCATTGCTCCCTCTCCCTTGGGGCTCCAATGGGTAAGCCCGTGAGACAGTGTCTATGATCTCCTTTCCCGGGACGACCCTGTCATAATTCCACATCCCGAGCCCGTCGAGCGGCATGAACTCGATGAATCGAATGGAAATGCGCCTCTCCCTGGCGTATTCGATGAGGTCCAGGATCTCATCGTCATTGTATCCCCTGATGGCGACCGAGTTGATTTTCACCGGATTGAGACCCACGTCGAGGGCCCTGTCGATTCCGCGGAGAACCCTCGGGAGAGCATCAACCCCAGAAATCTTAGCGAACCTATCGCTCCTGAGACTGTGCAGGCTTACAGTGACTCCCCTCAGCCCCGCCCTGCGCAGAGCTTCTGCTTTGCGCTCAAGGTGCCAGCCGTTCGTCGTCATATCCACCGAGCGAATACCCCCGATGGAAGTGAGGCTGTCAACCAAGTCCTCTAGGTCTCTCCTGAGCAGGGGCTCTCCCCCCGTGATTCTCACCTTCTGAATCCCAAGCGTTGCAAGGACCCCCACTATCCTTTCTATCTCCGTGAAGCTCAGGATCTCCTCGCTTGGTATCCAGCTCACCTTATCCTTCTCTGGCATGCAGAAGAGGCAGGCGAAGTTGCACCTATCGGTGACCGACACCCTGAGTTTCCTCGCTATCCTCCCTTTTCTATCGCGGAGTACCCTCTCTTCGAGGTGCCCGTTTCCCGGCAAAGAGAGCCACCAATTCCCCGTCAGGAGTAAAAACGTTCCTGAGAGGAGGGGTAGAACCTATAACCGATGAAAGCCCCGCGGGGGGTTACTTGCACTTCAAGCAGGTCGACATCTCCAAGAAGCCCGTAGTCTACAGAGAGGCGACGGCGACGGGGCGGATCAGACTAAAGCCGGCAACCACCGAGCTGATCCGCAAAGGGAAGCTAGAGAAGGGAGACCCGTTGGCGCTCGCCGCGACGGCTGCCATCCTCGCAGTGAAGTCCACTCCGGCCATCGTCGCTCTCGCGCACCCCCTTAGGATTGAACGGGCCGAGCCGAGGGTGCGGGTAGGGAAGGAGTGGGTGGAGGTGACGGTGACAGTGGCGGCTCATGAGAAGACGGGGGTCGAGATGGAGGCTCTCACCGCGGTGGCAGTAGGCCTGCTCAACGTATGGGACGTGGTAAAGTCGCACGAGAAGGACGCGACGGGTCAGTACCCATCTACAGCGATCGAGTCCATTCACGTCACGAGCAAGGTGAAGCGTGCACCTTGAAACCGCACCAAGACCACCACAGAGAAGCCAAGCCGCACCTGAAGGTCGTGGTTGTGACAGTGAGCACCAGCCGCTACGGGAAGAAGAGCAGGGGAGAGAAGTATACCGACGAGGGAGGTGATGTGGCGGTCGAAGAGGCCGTGCGCGCAGGGCATAAGGTGACCCGGAGATCGCTAGTTTCTGACGATGCGGGGATGCTTCGTAGAGAAGCTCGGGCCTTCATCGCCGGGGAAGACGACGTGCTACTTTTCACCGGGGGGACCGGACTCTCCCCACGGGACATAACGGTCGAGACAATCCGCCCCTTCTTCGAAAAGGAGCTCGACGGATTCGGAGAACTTGTAAGGAGACTGGGATACGAGGAGATTGGAGCTGCAGCTATTCTAACCCGTGCCACGGCCGGAGTCGCTTCCGGGAAGCTCATATTGTGTATGCCTGGGTCTCCTGGCGCGGTAAGGACCGCGATGAAGGCATTTGCTGGCGAATTCGGCCACGCAAGGTTCATCGCTGGAATCTAACTGCAGGAGTCTGTCCAGTGCGGTGATCGTTACCAGCGGTTGTTACACCCTCCTCGATCATGTAGAGGTTGTCTGCGAGTTTGCCATCCGCGGCCAGCTGGCTGCTGAAAATGAGGTCGATGTGGGCTCGGGCAAGGAGCCTACCATACGCTGCAATGAAATCCTCTCTATCATGGAGGCTGGCAAACGCTTCATCGACCAGAATCACCTTGGGCTCGGATAGCAGCGCGGTCGCAAGGGAGACGCGCTCGCGCATCCCCATACTCAGCCTTCCAACCCGCCCTCCGAAGTCTATGCCCAGCTCCGACTTCACCTTCGATACCTCGTCTTCTTGGATCTGCTTCCCGAGGAGCTTCAGCCCCCAGACCAAGTGGGAATCGACTTCCAGGTGCAGGAGGGCCGAACCAGGGGTGACGAGCACAATCCCCCTCCTCTCTGCGGGGAGCCAGGTAACGTCTAGACCCCCGACCAACACCTGCCCCTCATCGATTCTGAGAAAACCTGCGATTGCGCGCAGAAGCGTTGTTTTCCCCGCCCCGTTCCTTCCCGCGATGCACGTCACGCCCGATCCACTCACTTCGGCGGCAAGATGGAATTGACCTGCATGGGCGCGTAGCTTGACCTCGATCACCTGCTCCGCCTCCGGAAGAAGTGCCCTGCAACCGTGATCGGAAGCGCCACCAATATCATTGCAGCGGACGCGGTGACGGCGGCGTACAGCCCCCCGGGTATGGCTCCATTGAACAGCTGGAAGATGGTCACGGAGGCTGGGCTCACACCGTAGAAGGGGTACTGCAGCACGTAGAACGCGATAATAGAAATCGACCCGAACTCTCCCAGCGCCCTGCTCATTGCGACCAAAGATGCGCTTACCACTCCGGACATGGAATCTGGCAGAACGACTGAAACAAGGGTCTTCAGCCGGGATGCACCCAGTCCTGCCGCGAACTCCTCGGGGGACGGGTCCCTCGATTCGAAATATGGCTGCATTGCTTTGATGTAGATTGGAGCCGACATGATTACCAGAGCGACAACGAGGCCGAGAATTGTGTTGAAGAAATTGATGCCCAGTAGAAGGAGGAACTGTCCCGTCGGCGTCAAGGGACTGTCGAGAATCAGCAGGGCGACACCGATGATGGGGTGAGGTATCCCCACTGGGATGTCGATAAGAGACTCCACAATCGCATCATTCCCCCTCGCTAGATAGTATGCGACGGGAGTGAAAAGGGCGAAGTCAACGAGGGCCGCCACGGCCGAGGCTACGATCGACAACTCTATCGACCTGAAAACGGACGAGGTGTAACCCGCGGGGGACCGAAATGGTCCCAGACCGTAGTATAGCAGTACTGCGATGGGTATCAGGAGGAGAATGACCGCGGCTAGTGAGACGGCGCGGAGCAGGTTCATTCTGGGCGGAGGCTCTACGGCAGGCTTCCTGCCTGAGTCAATAATCCTTCCGTTAGGAGTGTGTTGACTGCGGCGGGGGGTGTCGCGTTGGAGTAAAGCTTGGCCGGAGCGAATGGCAAGAGACCGTAACTGGAGAGTGTGGCAACGTTCTTGACCACGTACTGCACAAACTGAAGGGCCTCGTTGGTGCTCCTGCTGCTCAGAGGTACGGTGATGCAGAGGATGATGGGGGAGCCCGAAGTCTTCCCTGCCGAGTCGGTGTAGCCGAAATTGGAGTAGAACGCTCCCAGTGACGGGTCTCCTAGGTTGATGTGGCGGTCAAGAACGATATAGCCCAAGTGGTCTGCAATCGCCGCCGATTTGTAGATGAACAAGAATTGAATCTGGCCGGCCTGTAAAGGCGCAACCAACGCGGCCGCGTGGGTCCCGGTAACGTTCGAGGCTGTCCTTAGCAATGGGGAGTCGTATGCCGACTGGTTGCCCCCCCCATATAGGAAGCCAGCCGCTTCTAGAACTAGCCAACCTCGAAGCCCCGCTGGATCGGCCACCGGGTCCGATATTCCCACCTTGACGGTTCCATTGGTGAGCGAGGTGAAGAAGGCATTCCAATCGGATGTCGAGTTTGAAGCTTCGGCTCCCTGCCCTAGAGACACCACCTTCGCTGCAGTCGTCACATTGGAATAGGCGAGCACCATCTGGTCGGAAGCGAATCCGATTGCCCAGTTAGAGGATTCGTTCTTGAGGTACTCAGGGCCTGCGGCGGAGAGAGCAACCGAAATGAAGACGTCGTCCGGAGCCCCCGCAGCGATCTGGCCCGCGTCCGCGAATGATCCTCCCGACTTGACCGGGGCGACGGGGATTCCGGTGCTCTGAGAGAACCCTGTCAATAGAGACGTGGCTTCGACAGTATAGGCGTCAGCAGAGAAAGAAATCAGCGGAGCCGCGCTGGTAGTGGTAGTACTAGTCGCCGGTGACTGTAGCGCCCCGAACGCGAAGTATCCAGCAACGACAATGACCATGATTGCCACCAAAACGAAGGCCGTCGTGCCATGTGAGATGCTATGTCTTTGCGTTTTCAAGACTGACCGTTATGCAACCCCTCACATAACGCCAATAAATGGCTATTGGAGGCCAAGGTTTAATTCTCCAAAGTGCCTTCGGCCTTGGAGGAAAAAATGAAAAATTCGAGAGGGGTTAAGCCCGTCCCTCATCTTTCATTCCAGAGCGATAAGGGCCTGGTCCTCGACGAGCTCGACGCCCGTCTGATGAGAAGGATTTCTGAAACGGGTTCACTGGCCGAGGCTGCGAGAGTTCTCGGCATTTCCTACAGGAACGCCTGGGGACGGATAAGGAAGCTGGAATCCATCTACGGGAGGCGCATTCTTGACACGAAGGTGGGCGGCACCTCCGGTGGAGGCGCAGAACTCACCTCCGAAGGACTCGAGCTATTCAGGGAATTCAGGCGCATTCGGAAGTACCTCTTCAACGCCCTGGACGACACCGAATCGGCGGGTAACTTGCGCTATAAGCTCAGCGCGAGGAATATGCTGGAGGCGAAGGTCATCGGGATTGAGCGGGGTGACATTACGTCTCTGATCCGGATGTCCTCCCCGGCGCCTGTGAATCTAACCTCGATTATCTCGAACGAGGCCGTGGACGATCTCGGGCTCCGCGTGGGGGACGGAGTCAAGGCAGTGGTGAAATCGACGGAAGTGATGATAGCAAAGCCATTTCCCCCTGAGCGAAGACGGAAACGGAATTCCATTCGCCTCGACCCGACCACGAATCGCGAGAAGACGGGTCGTGCCACTCAGTAAATCGGTGTCTTCGGGTCAACCTCTTTTGCCCACGCTTTGATTCCCCCTTTCAGATTCCGAACTCTGAGGAATCCTTCTGAGGCGAGCATGTCCACCGCTCGTGCGCTCCTCACGCCAGTGTGGCAGTACACGACTGTTTCGGCCGAGGGGTCCAGTTCGCCTAACCTCCTCCTGAGTTCGCCCAGGGGAATGAGCCTGGAATTCTCGATTTTACAAAAAGCGTGTTCGAAAGGCTCTCTCACGTCTAGGAGTACAATTCTTTCTTTGGCATCAATCTTCTTTTTCAATTCCACTGGGGCCACCTCCTCAACGATGGGGATCGCTCTCCGCACCCCGCAGAACTCTTCGTAATCGATAAGATTCCTTACCGTTGGTTTCTGCCCGCAGACGGGGCAGTCCGAGTTCTTCTTGAACCGCAGCTCATTGAAGGTCATGTCTGTCGCGTTGAAGAGAAGGAGCCGCCCGAGGAGCGGTTCCCCCTGCCCGAGGACGAGCTTCATCGCCTCCACGGCTTGAATGCTCCCCATGATGCCGGGGAGCACGCCGAGGACTCCTGCGACCGCGCAGTCCTGTACAGTTTCCGGGGGAGGGGGTTCGGGGAACAGGCACCTGTAGCAGGGGCCACGGCTTGCTTGGAAGACTGAGGCCTGGCCGTCGAACCTGAATATGCTCGCGTAGACGTCGGGCTTGCCGAGGAGGACGCAGGCGTCGTTGATCAGGTACCTGGCGGGGAAGTTGTCTGTGCAGTCGACCACCACGTCGTATCCCTTCAGAATCTCCATGGCGTTTGTGGACGACAGCCTCGCCTGGTGGGGTTCGACCATCACGTGTGGGTTCACCCGTCTCAACCTTTCGGCTGCGACGCGGGCCTTCGGCAAGCCGACGTCTTCTTCGGTGTAGATTGTCTGGCGGTGGAGATTGCTCTTCTCCACTTCGTCTTCGTCCACTATCCCAATCCTTCCCACGCCTGCTGCTGCCAGGTAGACCGAAGTCGGTATTCCCAGGCCGCCGGCGCCGACTACGACGACCGAGGACCCTTTGAGCTTCTCCTGCCCCTGGCGCCCGAGCTCGGGAAGCACCAGCTGCCTGCTATATCTTTCGACCTCCGTCTGTGTTAGGCCCTGAACGACAGTCGACCCTGGCAATGGAACTTCGCTTTCTCGCAACTCGCTTGATAATAAAGTTCGGCGTGGTTCCTACCTCGGCGAAAGGCGTGCACCATAAATACGCCGACCTAAGGGATTAGGGGTCTTGATTCGGGTCCGCCTCACAGCCCAGCTGCGAGACTACGCCCGCGGAGCTAGGGAAGTGGATGTTGAATCCGCCGCAGACCTCCGGACCATGGTGAGCAAGCTTGACCAGTCGTACCCCGGCCTGGGGGGAAGGATTGTAGACGATCAGGGGAAGATAAGGCCCCATGTCAACGTGTTCGTAAACTCCGAGAACTCAAGGGAACTCAAGAACGAAAACACTCCCCTCCACGACGGCGACGTGGTGCACATCCTACCTTCAGTCTCAGGCGGGTAAGGGAGATTCAGATTGACCAAGAACAAAGGGGGGATCTGTCTCCTCGTGGGGACGAAGAAGGGAGGGTTCGTGTTCACTTCCGACTCCAAGCGCAAGGAGTGGAGGGTGTCCGGCCCGCACCTGAAGGGGAACGAGGTCTACCACATGGCTTGCGACGCGAGAAACGGGGCGATCCTCGCGTCAGTGGTTAGCGGTCACTGGGGACCTACCGTCGCCCGAAGCGAGGATATGGGTGCTTCTTGGAAAGAGTCTCGCGCTCCCCCTAGATTTCCGAAGGGGACCGGACTTTCTGTTGCGAGGTTGTGGCAGATCAAACCCGCCCCAGAAGAGGAACCTGGCGTCGTCTATGCCGGGGTGGAGCCTGCCTGCCTCTTCAAATCAAAAGACTGGGGAAAGAGCTGGGAAGTGAACGAGGCCCTGATGAACCACAAGACAAGGAAGAAGTGGCAACCGGGAGGAGGAGGGCTGTGCCTGCACACAATAATTGTGAACGGCAAACGCCCAGGGAGGATGCATGTCGCCATTTCAGCCGTGGGGACTCTTCGCACCGACGACCATGGGGAGAGCTGGAGGTTTCAGAACAAGAACGTGATAGTCGGTGATCAACCAAACAAGTACCCTGAATACGGCACGTGTGTTCACAAGCTCGCGATCAATCCTTCGACACCCGACGTGATTTACCAACAGAACCACACAGGGGTATACAGAAGCGATGATGCGGGGGAACAATGGATCGATATACGCCACAACCTACCGTCTCGCTTCGGATTCCCGGTCGCAGCCGACGCCAACGACCCCAAGAGGGCTTACCTTGCCCCCCTTGAGGGAGACTTCTCTCGCATTCCGAAGGATGGGCACTTCGCGGTCTGGGGAACGGACAACAGGGGCAAGGAGTGGTTCAAGCTTGACACGGGGCTCCCCGAAAAGTCGTACTATACCGTCCTCAGAGATGGGATGGTGTCTGACCTAGAAGACCCCTGCGGCCTTTACTTCGGGACCACGACGGGGCAACTGTTCTCAAGCAGAGACCACGGAAACCACTGGCAGAGGATTTCAGACTGCCTCCCCCCAATCCTTTCGGTCAACGTTTCGAGCACCTGATTCCTAGGAATAAATAGCGACCTGGCCCTACAGATTTCATGGTTACCGATGACAGGCTGACCGCGACAATCAAGGAACACGTCAGGAAGAGGCATGAAGCCAACGACAAGCAGTTCCTCTTCGGGGCCGAAAGAGTCGACCTCCGCAGAGTTGACCACCTCAAGGTCGAGGCTCGGAAGAGAGACTTCGTCTTCTGCGTCGACGAGCCAAGAGATAGAGGTGGCACCGACCAGGCCCCGAACCCTCTAGCTTACTTTGTCGCGGGGGCCGCTTCCTGTCTGATTAACCAGTTCCTAACCGACGCAATCTACAGGGGGGTGACTCTGGAGGGCGTGGAGATGGTAGCCAGGGCCCACTTCGACAGGCGAATGGGGGGCGCCTTCAAGGAAGTCGTTTACGACCTGAAGCTCACCAGCCCCGCTTCGAAGGAGGACATCGTCTCTCTTGCCAAAGAGGCGGAAGAGATGTGCTACGCCCACCAGACCCTGAGGAAGGCTGGTGTGAAGATGACAACTAACATTCTCCTGAACGGCAAGCCGGTCGGCCGAAGTCAGAAGTAGGTGACACGTTCAGCCTTCGTTGCAGCCACTACCTTTCCCCGTTTGATTACCGCAAGACGGTCGGGTTGGAGGCGCAGGGCATCTCTGACCCCGCCCGCGTCCAGAAGTACCAGGTCTGCGTAGTCTCCCACCCTTAACCCATACCGCTCCATTCTCATCCCCTTGGCCGCGTTGTAGGTTACCATGTCGAAGGCGGACTCCAATTCACCAGGCGCCCCAAGGTGGGCAGCATGGCACATCACGAACGCCAGCTCCAGCATATCGCCTCTTCCGAACGGATAGTAGGGGTCGTCAATGTCGTCCTGGGCCACTGCGACGTTGACCCCCGCTTCTAGGAACTCCCTCACCCGGGTAACCCCCCGCCTCACAGGATGTTCGTCGGTTCTCCCGTACATGAAGAGGCTGATATGGGAGTTTTCAACCACCGTTACGCCGGCATTTCTGGCCAGGCCCACAATCCTCTTGGCGTAACCACCATCGGGTGAGTCCAGTGCCCCCCTGCAGTGAGAAGCGGCCACGCGGCCCCTGTACCCCTCCCTGATCGATTTCTGAAGGAAGTACTCGAGGTTCTTAGAATGAGGGTCCGTGTTGTCGTCGATTAATGTGTGGATATCCCTGTCGTGCTTCTTCGCAATGTTGAAGACAATGTCGGTGTGTCTTTGGGCCGCGTCGCCGTCCTTTTCGTACCACGGCATTCCCCCAACAACGTCCGCCCCAAGTTCGATGCTCTTCTCCAGAAGCTCCTCGGCCCCCTCGTCCCTGAGCAACCCCTCCTGTGGGAATGCGACCACCTGCATGTCCAAGCAATCCCTAAACTTCTCTTTCACTCGGAGGAGGCTCTTGACCGCCAGCAGACCCCCTATCGTATCGACGTCTGCGAACGCCCTGACAGCGGTCGTGCCTGCGATGACGGACGAAGCGAGGGCCCTGCTCGCACGGTCGACGATGTCCGTCTCTGTGAACCTCTCCTTCACTCGCGTCGCGGACGGAATGGCCTGGGGAGAACCGGTCCTGGTCTTCTCCCAGACATCCGCCCACGAGCTGGTAAGGCATTTGTCCAGGTGGCAGTGAATGTTAACGAACCCAGGAGAAAGGAGCCTCCCTCCCGCTTCTATCTCCTCCCCTGCCTTCTCCCCCAGGTGCTCTTGAATCGCCGCTATTCTACCACGCTCGACACCAACGTCTCGCAGCCCCTCTACTCCTCGCAGGCGCGCGCCTCTTACGACAAGGTCAAACGCCGTTATGCTCACCCCGCCTGTGGCGTGCCAACCCAGCCTGACTGGACTTGCATCCGTTCCCTTTCATCCCTACGCTTCAGGAAAAGGTAGACGAATATTACCCCGACGACGGCGATGGCGACCCCGATGAATACTACGACAAGGAAAGTCCTACTCCTAGCGGCGTCGTACACCGTTATCGAATGATAGTTCGTGGCGTAGAGCTCCTGGGTCTTGGTGTCCAGAGCCAAACCCGCCACCTGGCTTTGAAGCTGGTAATGCTGCACGACGTTTCCGTCCGGATCCAGCTCTAGAATAGAACCTCCGGGAGAGGAGGCCACATAGATGCGTCCCGTCACGTTGTCCACCGCGATTGCGTTGGTCGAGTTCTGCTCAGAAGAGGTTACCAGGAAGCTCTTGACGTACGAGTTCGTGGCGGCGTTCAGAACGTACACGTTGTTTGTCCCCGTCACAGAGTACAGCATCTGATTTGTGTCGTCCAGGGCAAACTGGAGGGCACAGCACCCTGGGACGCCGATGGTGCCGTAGGTCGCCAGTGTGGCAGCATTGAGCACAGAGATCATGTCCCCGGGGTATTGGCCCACGTAAAGTCGCCCATTGGATGAATCTAACACGATTCCGTCAGCATTGTTTGCGAGTGTCTCATTCCCCACCACCTTTCCTGTTTGCGGATTGAGTGCGAAGACCTCGTGCCCTGAGGTAAAGAACAGGTCTTGGGAGACAGAGCTGTCATAGGCCATCGAGAGGACAGGCCTCCCGATGTTGATTTGACGCACGAAAGTCTGGCTGGCCGGGTCGTAGACCGCTATCGTCATGTTCGTCTGGCCTGCTACATACACATCACCAGACTTTTCGTCTAGGACCATCGGTCCAGCGTCGATGTCAAGAGGAAGAACCTTGACCACGTCATGATTACTGGCATTGATGACTCCGAACGAGTACCCAGTGGACGGGCTCTCACCCGAGACGGCGTCGAAGTAGACGAGTCCTCTGGCGGAATCGACGACGACGGCCATCGGCCACGAACGGCCCGGTGTGATCGTGAGAGGGTATGTAGATGCGCTTGCAGCCTGCGTCAGGAACAGAATAACAAGAGCCAACGTGATCGCCCTGGTCTTCATCTAATCCCCTTTCCTTTTCACCAATCCAGCAAAAAACACTTTCCCCTTCCGAGCGCCCTGCGGGCCACGCTCGAAGTGATTATCTTTAACAATCCATCGAACAACTGACAGCTCACCATGACCTCGACCGAAGAGGAACAAGAGAATCCCAAGACGCTTTCGGGTATCGAGGTGAAGAGATGTTATCCTCCCGGAGAGTCTCAGCCGCTTCAGGAGGAGCCGGGAAAGTATCCCTATACGCGTGGGATATACCCGGAGATGTATCGAAGGCGGCTCTGGACGGTCAGAGAGTACTCCGGATTCGGCACCTTTGCAGAGACCAACAAGAGACTGCGCTTCATGCTCGAACAGGGTCAGACTGGTCTCAGCCTCGCTTTCGACCTCCCAACCCAGTTGGGTCTCGATTCTGACAGCCCCAGGTCAATGGGGGAGATAGGTAGGGTCGGGGTGGCCGTGAGTATTATTGACGATGTCAAGTCTATCTTCAATGGGATCGACTTGGGAAAGGTCAGCACATCAATGACCATCAACTCGACTGCGCCCATCCTCTTTTCGATGTATGCTGCCGTAGCCGAGGGCTCAGGGCTGCCGAAATCAGAGGTAAGAGGGACCGTTCAGAATGACGTCCTCAAGGAGTTCATCGCCAGGAACACGTACATCTATCCGCCTGGTCCCTCCCTTTCGCTCGCCATCGACCTGGTAGAGTACTCTGTGAAGAATTACCCGAAGTGGCACCCGATAAGCATCAGCGGCTACCACATCAGGGAGGCGGGGTCAACTGCCGTGCAGGAACTCGCCTACACGTTCTCTGACGCCATTGCCTACACCAACGCTTCCCTGCAGAGGGGGCTATCCCTCGAGCAGTTCGCTCCCCACTTTTCCTTCTTCTTCGCCTCGAACAACGACTTCATCGAGGAAGTGGCCAAATTCAGGGCTGCACGGAGGATCTGGGCGCGCATCATGAAAGAAAGATTTGGTGCCAAGGACGACGAATCGACGAAGCTGAAGTTCCACACTCAGACTGCAGGAGAGACACTTACCGCGCAAGATCCCGAGAACAATGCGGTCAGGGTGACCATACAGGCCCTGGCAGCAGTTCTGGGGGGTACGCAGTCGCTGCACACGAACTCCATGGACGAGGCCCTTTCTCTACCGTCGGAGGAGGCCGCGAAGCTCGCCCTCAGGACGCAACAGGTGATAGCTAACGAGGCTGGTGTCACCCTCACGGCCGACCCATTGGGCGGTTCCTACTATCTCGAGTATCTGACGGACAAGCTCGAGAGTCTGGCGTTCGAAGAGATAGGAAGAGTGGACAGGATGGGCGGGATGCTGAAGGCAATCGAAAGCGGGTACGTAAAGAAGGAAATCCTGAACTCGGCCTACCAAAAGCAGATGGACATCGAGTCGAAGAAGAGGATCATAGTCGGTGTGAACGCTTACCAGCCCTCATCCCCTTCGAAAAGGAAGGTGCAGGTCCTCCCCGAAAGGATTCAGAGTGAAAGGGTCAGGGCGATAAGGGCAGCAAAAATGAAGAGGGACATCTCCGAGGTTACGGAGAAGCTCGATCTGCTAAAGAGCGCTTCTCAGAGGGGGGAAAACATGCTCCCTTCGATAAGGGATGCCGTGAAGGCAAGGTGCACCGTCGGCGAGGTAAGCGATGCCCTTCGGGAGGTGCACGGTGTCTACAAAGCGAGGCAGGTGTTCTAGCGATGACGATGAAATTCGACCATGTGGGGGTGGCCGTGAAAAGCGTGGATCAGATGCTCGCCATCTTCGGCAAGATTGGCGATTTTCAGGTGAAGAAAACAGAGGTCCCTGGTCAGAAGGCCAGAATTGCGATGCTAAGGGCCGGGGATACGAGTGTGGAGTTCCTAGAACCTACCGGCGATGACAGCACCCTTGCCAAGTTCATCAGAGAACGGGGGGAAGGACTACACCACGTCGCTTTCGAGGTGGACGACATCGAAAAGTCGACCGAAGAGCTGAAGGAGCGCGGCTTCCGTTTCATCTACGACAAACCAGCCGAAGGCAAGTTCGGGAGCCGCGTGAACTTCATTCATCCAAAGTCCACGGGGGGAGTCCTGGTAGAGCTGACTCAGAACGCGAAGATGTGAGCGCCCCTAGAGCACGCCCGCGTCCCTGAACGCTTCGATGAGCTTCGCCCTTGTCTGGGGGGGCTCGATTATCTCATCCACGTACCCTTCACTAAGGCCTATGGATGGGTTCATCTGCTTCACGAAGGCGGCCGATTCCTTCTCCAGCTCGGCCTTTCTTTCTTCGTCTTTCATTGCATCGAGCCTCCTCTTCAGAAAGATCTCCGAGTAGGCAGGGAGACTCAGCACAGATATTCTCGCGGTCGGATATGCATACACCTTCTTGGAGCCGAGGGCCTTACTGGCAAAACCGACGAAGGCCCCTCCATAGGCCTCCCCGGTAATGACCGTCACCTTCGCGCAGCCGGAAGACGCATACTCCTTTATCGCCTCCCCGCTCGCCCTAATCAGCCCTGCCTTCTCTTGATCTGCGGCTGGGTACACGCCAGGGCAGTCAAGGAAGGTCACCATCGGAATGTTTAGGATGTTGCACATCGACGCGAACCTTGACATCTTCCTACAAGCGTCGACGTCGAGGAAACCTCTCATCACATCCTTGTTCGAGGCAATGATACCGAACGTCTTCCCCTCGAGCAGGGCCAATCCCGTGACGACGCTTCGGGCATACCCGCCCCTGAACTCGATGAAGGAGCCAGGATCGAAGGTGGATTCTATGGTTTCGAGCGGGGCTGTCGATCCTATCTTCTGCGCCTTTGCCCTGTCGCCGCGTCCCCTAAAGTAGGCGAGCAGCCTCCTCACAATCTCCAAGCACTCCTCCTCTCTCTCCACGACGTGCGATGCCGTTCCGTTGGAACTGTGCACCTGCCACCCCCCAAGCTCCTCTATTCCGACTTCCCGCTGGGTCTCTGCCTTGGCGACCCCGGGTCCCCAGACGAATAGGCTGCTCTTCCCTTTGATCATGACAATCGCGTCTCCCATATAGGCGGAGTACGCGGCCGCCCCGCTGACCGTCCCCATTATCACGCTGATGACGGGCACAACCTCCCTCGCCTTGATCAGATGTCCCACGAGCGCGCTAGCTTCCTCCAGGGAGTGCCCACCCTCCTGCACCCTGACGCCCCCCGAATCGTAGAACCCTATGATTGGGAGATTGCTTTCGGCGGCCACGGACACCAGACGTTCTAGCCGCTTGGTGTGTCCCAGCCCCATCGATCCCCCCTTGTAAGTGGGCTCCTGCGCGAAGACGGCGGCCTCCGCCCCCCCCACTCGCACGATTCCAGCGATGGCACCGTCGTCGTGGGCCATGGTGTCTGGTGGGAGAGGCTTCCTGAGGTCGATTTCCGCGCCTTCGACATCAGTCAGCTTACCGTCATCGGCAATGCCCAGTAGCCAGCCCACCGAGGGGGTCTCCATCTTCGAGCGCCCGACTCCTTCCCTGAACTACTCCACGAAGGCAACGACCCTTGCGAAGGCGGCCTCTCCTCCCTTGAAGAGCCATGGGAAGCAGCCTATGGTTGTCCTGAACGCCTTTCGCTTCCCAAGGACTTCCTCGATCTGTCCACCGATGTTCTCTATGTGGATGCAGTCGCGTGGGAACAGGATATTGTGGGTAACCTGGTAGTCCTCCTCTGGGAATAGCTTGTCCACATTATCCTTCCCGAACTTCTTGTCCGCCGCTGCCCTCACCTTGGTGCAGACCCTGGGCAGGAACCTCCCGATGGGGAGGTTCATGGGGTGGTCGGTGGACACCGCGTCCACCCCCCAGATGTGGATCTTCTTCTCTAGGAGGTAGTCGCAGAATGCCCTGGTTGGGCCCGGGTGCATGTGGATGTATCGCTCCTCGTCCGCAGTGCCGTTTGGCTTGGGTGGCTGGTACCAAGCGTACTTGCTCCAGCCAGTGTAGAGGATGAGGAGGTCCCCGTCCTTCACCCCTCCTGCGTCCTTGGCATTGCTTTCCACAATCTCCTTCGTGTAGATTCCGAGGTCTCCAACCTCGCTGACGTCCACGATTATGCCGGGACCGTAGAGCCAGGTCAAGGGGATTTGGTCGATCGTCTTGCCGTTGGTCACGAAGTGCAAGGGCGCGTCTAGATGCGTCCCCATGTGGTTCGAAGTCATGATGTACTGCGCGTTCACGCCCTGCTCTGGTTTTCTCTTGATGAACTTGACCTCAAACGGAGGATAGAGAGGCCAAAACGGAGTCTCCTGGTTCAGTGGCTGCGACAGGTCATACAGCTTCATGGTTTCGGCGAGGCCTCATGCCGTATAAAAAACATCAGCATGCCTCACTCTAGGAGAACCGGTCTCCAGGCTCACGGTCAGGGGTTCCCCGGATGTCTCTAGACTTCTACTTCCTTTGGAGGAACGACTTTCTCGGCCGTGCGCAATAGGTCCGGTGGAGCGGGCCTTATTGGAAGCCTGTCTCTCAGCATAGGCTTCACGAATGCGTCCCAGTCCTCTTTTGTAGTGAAGAAGATCCTGGACCCTCCTAGCTCGTGTTGCATTTGTGGGTAGGGCTTCTGGTATTGAGCGTATTTTATGCCCCAGTACCTGAACCCCGTATAGCTCTCATAGGTGGCCCACCATTCCTTCATGTTCATCAGGTCGAATGCATACTCCGCCTTGGCCGCATACATGGTGGCGCCGATTCCAGCCCTCCTCTTGAAGGTCAGCGTGTGGAGGCTGATGGCGATTTCGTTGTCCCAGAGCCTGAAGTTTCCGATGGCTGCGAGCTCTCCATTGATTATGCCCAGGAGAGAGACGTGGTCCTTCATCCTGCTCCTGTACCACCCCAAGAACTCAGAATAGACCCGTGACGAAACAAGGTCGAAGAAGTCGGTGTCGTGATCGAACAGCTTCATGGCTGTCTGCATAACTACCGGCGCCTCCTCTTTCTTGGCGCGGCGGATCACCATCTTCTCGCCCGTCGGCAGATTGACGTACCCGGCCGGGTACTCCACCTTCAACAGCGGGGACTCGAACCCTCTGAGGATTGGTTCTATGTCTTCGACATTGATCTTGACTTCACGAAGGGTCACTTTTTCCGGCGGCGACCAATCAGATGACATGGCCTGAGACGCGGCCCGAATCGCTATAAGGCTGTCGCAGTGTCTCGATTCTTCACCGGAGCCGGGGAGCGGGACAGCCAAGAGTGCAGGTCATCCGATCAAAGCGAGCCGGCTTGGATTCGTTTCCTGGGCGCGCTCTATCTTCCGCTTGAGCTTGGTTAGATTGTCTATCTGTTCCCTTATGGTGTCGCGGCATACGAATATCGAGTCTCTCACCAGCCACTCGTCCTCGAGCCCATCGGCGACCTCCCCCAACCTCACCACAGCTCCTCCAAGAGAGGCAACGGCGATGTTCAACTCCCTTGAGATCCTCCTGACCCTCCGTTCGGAGGCCTCGGAATCGAGGTCTAGGAAACCCGGGCCCGATGTGCTCCTTTCCCTCGCTTGCCTTCTACGTATGATCCTCCGAACCTCCCGGAGAGAGAGACCCTCTGAGCCAATCTCTTCGGCCATCTCCTCAGCGTCGTCGTCGGTGAGCATCGTCAGCTCCTGAGCCACGCTCGGAGCTATGCGGCGCCGCATGATTTCATCCTGAACCCTCTGCGGGAGTGAAAGGAGTCCAATCCTCTTGCTGACGTACTCCTGGCTCTTTCCTATCCTCCGAGCGAGTTCCGTCTCTCCTCCGTAGCCGAATTCTTCTACGTAGTTCCTGAAAGCCCTGGCCTCCTCGATGGGGTTCAACGTCTCGCGCTGGATGTTCTCGAGGAGGGACACCTCGAACGCCTCCCTGTCGTCGAGCTCCACCACGTGGGCCGGGAGCCTGCGCCAACCCAGCTTCTTGCAAGCCTCGTATCTCCTCATCCCGGCTACGACCTCGAAACCGTCCTCCGCAGGTCTCACGATTATTGGCTCGAGCAGTCCCTTGTCCCGTATCGATAGCATGAGCCCTTTGATGGGCCCGTTGTCAGTCCTCAGGACCATCCTCGGAGGTCGTATCATCCGAACCTCCACGGACTCGAGAAAGCCTGCCAGGGGGTTCGCTTTCATGCACCTGAGCCGACGTGGACTCGCTATATCCCCTGTCCCTAACCTCTTTGGCGTCGCTGCCGCTCGCCGGTGAAACCTTAAGAAATCATGAGAAGACAACCTGCCATGCTCCTTCAAGGGAAGTTCCACATTCCGAGCAGTATTGACAAGGTATGGGACTACACGTCGGATCCTGCCAAGGTGATAGAATGCGTTCCGGGCTTGCAGACCTACACCATAGGGGAGAACAAGCGGATAACCGCAGCGGTCAGAGTCTCCATCGGCTTCATCAGAGGCACCTTCCAGACCCAGACAAAAGTGGTCAAGGAAGACCTCGATACCCACACGGCCATCCTGGAACTATCGGGGTCAGGGGCCGGGAGTGGGTTCAGCGCGGTCGTCAATATCGGTGTCGTCGCGGTCGGAACTGAATCAGACGTGAGCTGGGATGCCAACATTAACATCAGCGGTCCTCTGGGGAGCTTGGCCAAGCCGTTGGTCGAGGGGAACATCAAGAAAATAGTAACTCAGCTCTTTGATTGTGTAAAAGCAAGACTCAGCTGAGTCCTCTAAGCCTAACCATTAAGCAATCGCCCTTAAATAACTACTAGGGCTGTTTTCCGGCCCGATGAAAGGAACGAAAAGATACGGAATCACAGCACTCGTAGGTGCACTCATCGTCATTGTCGTCATCCTCATCGGCGTTGCAGCATATGCGTTTGCGTACCCGCCGACCTCAACCACGACTACCACCGCTACTAACACAGTGACGACGACCGCAACGGCAGCCGCCACCACTGTGACAAGTACGGTCACAACAGGCACCGGCGTGGCCAGCCTTATCGGGGCGCTCAAGATAGGCATCATCCTGCCGCTAACACCGGCGGACAACTCTTGGAACTATAATGCGAACGACGCCATCACCAAGCTCCAAAAGGAGTTCGGGTTCACACTCAGCGTCGCCGAGAACAAGGCCTCAGGAACTGACGCCGACGTGCCCGCCCAGCAATGGGCAGCCGAAGGCTACAACATCGTCATCTTCCAGGGCGGCCAGTATCAGGCAGAGGCTAACACATTCGCTCAGCAGCACCCAACCATAATGTCTGTCTGCATTGACTGCACGGTCGCCAACTACTCGAACGTCTACAGAATCTGGCTGGACCTAAGCGGCGGAGGATTCGTCCTCGGCGCCATGGCGGGCATGATCAGCCAGACGCACAAGTTCGGGTTGGTAGGCGGCGGCGATATTCCATCGATCTGGGAGGGTCACGAAGGGTTCATCGCCGGCGTCACGTACACCAGTCCCGCGACCCCGACCATCACCAACACGTTCGAGCCTTTCGCCTGGGCTGACATCGCAGGGGCCCAGACAACCGCCACAAACGATTACACAAACGGCGCTGACGTAGTCTTCTCTTCAGGAGACGGCGTCGACGTCGGTGTGCTAGGCGCTGCTCTGGCGCAGCCCTCAACTCCACAGGTGTGGGCGTCTAACGTGTACACAAACCTCACTGCTATCCTCCCAGCGGACAACAAGATCCTGCTGGGCTCGATAGTCCTTGACTACTACTCGCCAATGTTCAAGGCGATGGAGCAATACGTCACAAACGACTGGCACTGGGGTTACACCAAGGTCGACATGGCTTCCGGTCTGATTGCGGTACAGCCGGGTCCCAACCTCCCTGCCAAGGTGAAGGCTGCGGGCCTCCTACTGCAAAGTGAGATCGTGGAAGGACAAATCGTCATATCATTCGCCTCGGATTCGAGCGGTGCTCCTCACTGTTTCGATAGTCCGTCAGCCTCTTCTTGCGCGGACACTACTCTGACTGTGCCCTCCGGTGGCGGCGTGCCAACCGGAAACATGGCGGCTCAGTTCAACTATCTGCCTCCAGTTTCGTCTCTACCATAAGGGTGCGTGCAATACGCAGGGCCTTCGATGGCTCCGGACGACGGCGTACAACGTCCTCGCCATTGGCCTCGGCATCCTTGCCGGGCTCATGGTGGTGGTGTACGCCGGCGGGAACCTCGGAGTGGCCCTGTCCTCCCTTTTTCTGAATCCGATAACGCTCGCTGGAGGGATCCAGCAGATTTTCGTCCGTTTCATCTTGTTCTACACCATGGGGTTGGGGGTAGGCCTCGCCCTCAAGGCAGGCCTCTGGAACATAGGCGCCCAGGGTCAGCTCCTGATCGGAATGGTGATGGTGTTCGTAGTTTACACCTTCCTCGCGTTCCTCCCCTGGCCTGCCCTCTACGTCGCGATGATCCTCGGCGCAGCCCTCGGCGGCCTGCTCTGGATTTCGGTTCCTACCATTCTCAGGGTGAGGTTTGGAGCCAACGAAATCGTGGTGACAATACTCCTGAACGTTGTCGCGATCAACTTTGCATTTTTCATGCTCAGCGGTCCCATCAAGAGCTCTGGCACGGCATTGGGTTTCCCTCACTCGGTGGAACTCCCAGCGCAGTTCAAGATCCCGAACATCGTGGGCGGTGTTCCGATCACCTACGCGGTGCCAGCCACGATTGCTCTGGGGATTATCCTGTACCTCGTGGTCGAACGTACCCCCTTCAGGGTTAAGGCCGATACCGTGGGTGAGAGTCACGAGACTGCGAAATATGCCGGGATCAGCATCCCGCGCGTGATGGCAGTTACGATGCTGGCCGCGGGAGCGCTCGCCGGACTTGCCGGCGCCACCTACCTAATGGGCTACCGTTACGAGCTCGACATCGGCTCATTCTCCACCAACTACGGCTTGGTCGCGATCATTTGCGCGCTGGTGGGGAGGAAGCACATGCTGGGGATTGGGTTCGCTTCGTTCTTCTTCGCGTACATGACCATAGGTGCGGAGTCCATGGCGCTATCAGCCAACGTGACGACATACGTCGTTTTCGCAATGGAGGGAATCATGATGCTTGGTATTCTCCTAGGCAACTACCTGACTGAAAGGAGGTTTGCGTAATGAGCTTCCCCCTGTCAGACATAATCACCGGCATACTTTCCACCACTCTCCAGCTCTCTCCCTTCTACCTTTTTGCCGCGATGGGCGAAATAGTGTCGGAGCAGGCAGGGGTGGCGAACATGGGGTTGGAGGCACTCATCCTGATCTCCCTGATGTCGACCCCCGTCGTCGAC
>Ga0187766_10000029_pt1 | contig 70748 bp, 67 predicted proteins | sample 0216_QUI02_MP05__4_FD_132971 | JGI IMG/M metagenome (GOLD analysis project Ga0187766, IMG submission 132971) | Tropical peat soil microbial communities from peatlands in Department of Meta, Colombia - 0216_QUI02_MP05_20_MG | ecosystem: Environmental > Terrestrial > Soil > Wetlands > Peat ... | reverse complement strand
TGTCAGCTCGGCGATCTTCTTCGCGGCGCGCTCGGCGAACTCGGGATGGGCGTTGAGCCCGGTGCCCACCGCCGTCCCGCCTATCGCGAGGTCGTACAGCCCCTCGTTCACCTGCTTCAGCCGCGTGATGTCTCGGTCCAGCAAGCTCGCCCAGCCGCCGAACTCTTGCCCGAGGGTGAGCGGGACGGCGTCCTGCAGGTGGGTGCGGCCGATCTTTACGATGTCGTTAAACTGCTTTGCCTTGGCGGCGATGGCGTCGCGCACGCTCGTGATGGCGGGAATCAGCGCCCGCGCCACCCGCTCCGCGGCCGCGATGTGCATGGCGGCGGGGAAAGTGTCGTTGGACGACTGCGACATGTTGACGTGATCGTTGGGGTGGATGGGCTTCTTCGATCCCATCTCGCCGCCCGCCAGCTCGATGGCGCGGTTGGAGATCACCTCGTTCACGTTCATGTTGGTCTGGGTGCCGCTGCCGGTCTGCCAGATGCGCAATGGGAACTGGTCATTGAGCTTGCCGGAGATCACCTCGTCAGCGGCCTGCACGATCAGCTTGGCTTTGTCGGCGGGCAGCTTACCCAGGTCCTGATTGACCAGCGCGCAGGCCTTCTTCAGGATGCCGAAGGCGCGGATCAGCTCCGGCGGCATGGTGTCGCGGCCAATGTTGAAGTGCAGCAGCGAGCGCTGCGTCTGCGCGCCCCAGTAAACGTTTTCCGGCACCTCGATGGTGCCCATGCTGTCGGATTCTGTGCGCGTTAGGGTCTTGCCGGTATCGATTGCAGTAGCCATGGCGTGCTCCTCGGAAGGCAGTACTCAGTACTCGGTACTCAGTAGCTGCGGAGGTATGAGGTCGAACACCAAATTGTACGCCGCAAAGCAGGACGCAATGCAGGGAATTGTTCGCTCGGTACTTGGTACTTGGTACTCGATACTCGGCGTGCTGTATCGTATCGGGATGGTTGCCAACGATATCTTCGACGTTCTGGTAGTCGGCGCCGGGCCCACCGGGCTCGCCTGTGCCATCGAAGCCCAGCGGCGCGGCCTGAAGACTGTGGTTATCGACAAGGGGTGCCTGGTCAACTCGCTCTTTCACTATCCGGCCGGGATGGTGTTCTTCACCACGCCGGAGCTGCTCGAGATTGGCGATATGCCCTTCTCCAGTGCCCACCAGAAACCCACGCGCGAGGAAGCCCTGGAGTATTACCGGAAGGTTGTGCAGCACTACCGGCTTGACGTGCGCCAGTATCAGCGCGTGGCGTGCGTCGAGGGTCACGACGGCGACTTCCGCCTCACCGCCTTCGACCAGCACGGGCGGGCTCTCCATTACCGCGCGCGTAAGCTCATTCTCGCCACCGGCTACTACGACCTGCCCAACATCATGGGCATTGCCGGGGAAGGTCTTCCCAAGGTGACTCACTATTACCGCGAGCCGCACCCTTATTCCGGCTCCGACGTGCTGGTGATCGGCGGCGCGAATTCCGCCGCCATCTCCGCCCTCGACCTCTACCGGCACGGGGCCCGTGTGACGCTCGTGCATTGGCGGCCAAGCATTGACGCGAACGTGAAGTACTGGATCAAGCCCGATATCGAGAACCGCATCAAGAAAGGGGAGATCAAGGCATACTTCAACTCCCGGGTGAAGGAAATCCGCGCTGACGACGTACTAATTGCGACCCCTGAGGGCGAGGTGGTGGTGAAGAACGACTTCGTGCTGGCCCTCACCGGCTACCATCCGGACTTCGACTTCCTGCTCAGCCTGGGGATTCGCTTGTCGGAAGAGCACTGCCGTCCGGTGTGCGATCCGGAGACGCTCGAAAGCAACGTCCCCGGCATTTATCTGGCCGGGGTGATCGTGGCGGGCTCGGCCACCAGCGAAATCTTCATCGAGAACGGCCGCTTCCATGGCCGCCAGATCGCCCAGGACCTGGAGCGCAAGCTCGGCCGCTGAGTCAGCCGAGTTTCTGAAGCAGATATCTTCTTAAACCCCTGAGGGTCGAATTGCGTCTAATTAGCCGTAAGTGCCGCTTCGGGCCTGTGTTGGTGGCCCGCATTCGAGCGGTAACCTTGAATTCGGGCCGGGATAGTAGCAGAATCTTCCGCGTAGGCGGCGGAGCAAGAAAGCCAGCATGACCAGCCGGGGAAGCCAAAGCGCGTGCCAGCGTGCACTATCGGTGGTATTGGCATCGCTGCTCTCCGTGTTGCCGCTGATGGCGGAATCGCCGGCCGAGCATCCCGTCGCCGGACAGGTGACGGCCCTCATTCCTGCCGCCCAGCGTAACGATAAGACGCTCAAGCTCAAAGAAGAAGTGGATTGGAACGACCTGCTGCGCACCGACCGCGCCGGACGGGCGCGGCTGAGTCTGCGGGACGGCTCCATCCTGAGCCTCGGCTCCTACAGCGAAGTAAAGGTGGTCGAGCATGACCCCACCGGTCAGCAGACGCTGGTGCAACTGAATTTCGGCAAGATGCGCAGCCGCGTCGTATCCATCATTCGGCCCGGCGGACACTTCGAAGTGCGCACCCCCATGGCCGTCATAAACGTGCTAGGCACGGATTTCTTTACCCAGTACGATGCCCCCAGCAATGTCTTCCGCGTCATCTGCTACTCCGGGACGGTCAAGGTTTCGGGCGTCGGGAAGTTCGAAGGAAGAAGTGAGACCATTCATGCCGGGCAGATGCTGGAGGTTGGCGCCTCCGCTTTCGGCGCGCCGCAGCCCACGGCAAACGCCATCCAGCAGGACAGTATCGCCGAGACCACCACGGAGGGGACGGGTACCGCCAAGGCCGATTCGCATCTGCTACGCAACGTGCTGATCGGGGCGGCTGCAGCCGCAGCGGGCGTAGTGGTGGGGCTGGTCGCAACCGGGGGCTCCACTGCTGCTGCCACCACTTCGACCAGCTCCGGATCCAAGAAGCCTCCGGGCCAGTAGTAGTCAGGTCGGCTAGAACGGAATGTCTTCGTCCGTGATTCCGCCCGAGTGCGCTGCGGCGGGTTCGGGCTCGGGGGCGCGCTGATCGAAGTTGCCGCCTCCGCCGCGGGAAGCGCCTTCACTATCGCCTCGTCCGCTCAACAGCACTAAATCGTTAACGATGATCTCGGTGCGATACTTCTTCTCACCAGTGCTCTTGTCGTCCCAGGAGCTGGTCTGGAGCCGGCCCTCGACGTAGATCTTGTTGCCCTTCTTCACGTACTCGCCGATGATCTCGGCGGTGCGCTGCCAGGCCACCAGGTTGTGCCACTCAGTGCGGTCCTGCCATTGGCCGTTCTTGTCCTTGTAGCGCTCGTTGGTGGCGAGGGTGAACTTCGCGACCGGCGTACCGCTGGGCGTGACCTTTACCTCGGGATCCTTGCCCAGGTTCCCGATCAGGATGACCTTGTTGACGCTCTTTGCCATGGGAGACTCCTCGAGAGGGGCGGTCGGATAAGAGACTATACCAGCCGTCTCTCACGCGTTGCCAGTGGACGATTGCCGGGGAGAAGTTTGGCCATATCAGGGCGCTTGCGAGATATAAGCATGAGTGTAGAGACGCAGCATGCTGCGTCTCTCCAGGTGAGCGGTGGTTACGCCTGTACGCGATCACGGGCGGTCGCTTGGCGAGCAGGGGCCTCACCGGAACCTTGGCAGGCAGAGGATTCTGGACATGCACATCCAATTTCCGTAAGTGACTGAAATTGCAGCATCTCCGCTCCGCTCACAGGACATCCGCCTCCCTTGAACCGCCAATTTCCGCCGTTCGCTACAAAGCGGTTAAGGCGTGCCCGACTGTCAGAGGACAATAGGGTCCCAAGTGGGGGCTTTCAGGTACAGCCTGCCACACGTGTATGCGTGTATTCGCGTGGGCGCGCCGGTTTCGCCCCCGTCAACCGCAACCATCGTGGTTCACCAGTGAGGAAATGAAATGAGCACTTCGACGCATCCCCCGGCACCGCAGGCAGGATTGGTGCAGATTTCTTCGGTGGAAGAGCTGATTCAGCAACGCGTGGCTGAAGAGCGCGCGCGCCTGGAAAAAGAAGCGGGCATCGTCCACAAGGAAGTCCACCGTTTCCATAAGCCCATCGAGCATCCGTTCACGGCCGACCAGCGTCCGCGCACCACGCTCCTGTTCGGCGGCCTCACCTGGAAACACGAGAAGCTGGTGCACGGCGCGATCGAAGGCCTGGGCTACAAGTGCGAAGTCGTGCCCACACCCGACGTGCGTGCATTCCAGCTCGGCAAGGAATACGGCAACAACGGCCAGTGCAACCCGACCTACTTCACGGTCGGAAACCTGGTGCAGTACCTGCAGGCGCTCGAAGGCTCGGGGATGAAGCGGCAGGACATCATCGACAACTACGTCTTCCTGACCGCCGGTGCCTGCGGGCCGTGCCGCTTCGGGATGTACGAAGCCGAGTATCGGCTGGCGCTGCGCAACGCCGGTTATGACGGCTTCCGCGTGCTGCTTTTCCAGCAGGGCGGCGGGCTCGATCAGTCCGGCGCCGAAGCCGGCCTGTGCATGAATCTCGACTTCTTCCTCAACATGCTCAACGGCATGAACATGGGCGACTGCATCAACGAGGTCGGCTATGCCATCCGGCCGTTCGAGGTCGAGTCCGGCACGACCGACGCAACTCTGGATACGGCGGTGGATTACCTGCACGAGGTGCTCAAGAAGAAGTCGCCGTGGCAGGTGGAGGACAAGCTGGGCGGAATCGCCAATAAGATCCCGATGAAGGGGATCGTCAACTACCTGGGCAAGTTCCTCGAGCAGATTTACAGCGATGGCTACGTCGAGGCGCTGCACCACGTCCGTGATCGCTTCGATTCGATCACCGTGGACCGCCTGCGGGTCAAGCCGATCGTCAAAATCACCGGCGAATTCTGGGCGCAGACCACCGAAGGCGACGGCAACTTCAACATGTTCCCGTTTCTCGAGCGCGAGGGCGCGCAGTTGATCGTGGAGCCCATCGGGACGTGGATCAACTACCTCATCCACCAGGCCATCCAGGAAGCCAAGGACCAGAAGGGACTCGAGCAGGGCGCAATTTTGCCTCCCGCGTGGCGCCTCGACAAGCACGCCAAGATCGAGCTCAACATGCGCAACAAGATCATGAAGCTGCGCGCGGCCGAGCTGATCTTCCGCCGCGAGTACCACAAGATCGTGGAAGCGCTGGGCGGCGTCGGACACAAGCTGGTCGACCAGTACGAGCTGCAGCGCGTCGCACATCCTTACTACAACTCGCGCGCCTCGGGCGGCGAAGGCCACCTCGAGGTTGCCAAGAACATTTACTACTCGAATCACGAGTTGGCGCACATGGTGCTCTCGCTCAAGCCCTTCGGCTGCATGCCTTCGACGCAGTCCGACGGCGCGCAGTCAGCCGTGGTCTCTCATTACAAGGACATGATCTATCTGCCGATCGAGACCTCGGGCGAAGGCGAGATCAACGCCCACAGCCGCGTGCAGATGGCGCTGGGCGAGGCCAAGGCCAAGGCCAAGCTCGAGTTCAAGACGGTGCTGGAGAACCTCGGCAAGAGCGCCGACGACCTGCGCGCCTACGTGAACGATCATCCCGAGATGCAGCGCGCGCTGTACAAAGCGCCGAAGTACAAAGGGATCATTGGCACGGCGGCAAACTTCGCGGTCCACATCGCGGAGAAGATGGGGACCAGGGTGCCGTATCACCTCGAAGCTCACTAATTTTCACGTCCTGTAGAGACGCAGCATGCTGCGTCTCTACATGCTCTAAAACTGGGGTGCAAATGCCAGGCTTGACCGACAAAGCGGTTCCTGACAAGAAGTACGACCTGCTGTGGATGGGTATCGATGTTGGCTCGACGACGGTGAAGGTTGTCGTGGTCGACGACGCCACCGACCAGATCCTCTGGCAGGACTACCAGCGTCACGACACCAAGCAGCCCGAGAAGGCGCTCGAGATGCTCAAGCGCATCGAGGCCGACTTGCCGGGCGCGCCGCGGGAGAACTTCCGCGCCTTCATCACCGGCTCCGGCGGCTCGACCGTGGGCAAACACGTGGGCGCGAAGTTCGTGCAGGAAGTCAACGCCGTCTCGCTGGCGGTCGAGAAGCTCTATCCTGATTGCGGTTCGGTGATCGAGCTCGGCGGCCAGGACGCCAAGATCATCATCTTCAAAGAAGACCCCGAGACCGGCAAAAAGAAGAAGCTGCCCTCCATGAACGACAAGTGCGCGGGCGGCACCGGCGCGGTCATCGACAAGATCAACGCCAAGCTGCGCATACCCACCGAAGAGCTCTGCAACATGGGCTACGAAGGGCTCCGGCTGCATCCGGTCGCCGGCAAGTGCGGCGTCTTTGCCGAGACCGACATCAACAGCCTGCAGAAACAGGGCGTGCCTCCGCCGGAGTTGATGGCGTCGCTGTTCGAGTCCATCATCCAGCAGAATCTTTCCGTGCTCACGCGCGGCAACACGCTGCGGCCGACGGTGCTGCTGCTGGGCGGCCCGAACTGCTACATCAAGGGCATGCGCGACTGCTGGAAGTCGAACATCCCCAAGATCTGGGAAGAGCGCAATTACCCGCTGCCCGAGGGCGTCGACCCCAAAGAGCTGATCAAGACGCCGGACAATGCGCAGTACTTCGCCTGCATTGGCGCCATCGAGTTTGGCAAGTCGGAAGACCCGGGCGTTGGCCTCTACCAGGGCTACTCGAAGCTGGAGTGGTACATCACCGAAGGGCGGGCCATCGAGAAGGCCAAGAAGGGCGGCGCCGCGGCGCTGGCCAAGACTCCGGACGAGCTCGAAGCCTTCAAGAAGAAGTACGCGAAGAAGTCGTTTACGCCGGCAAAGTTCGAGCCTGGGCAAATTGTGGAGGGCTTCATTGGCATCGACGGCGGCTCGACTTCGACCAAAGCCGTGCTGGTGGACAGGAATCGCAACATCCTGTGCAAGACCTACCAGCTCTCGAAGGGCAATCCTATCGAGGACACCCAGGACGTTCTTGCCAAGATTCTGAAGCAGGTCACCGACCAGGGCGCGACGCTGAACGTGCTCGGAGTGGGCACCACCGGCTATGCCAAAGACGTGCTGAAGGACACGATTGGCGCCGATGTGGCGCTGGTCGAAACCGTGGCGCACACGCAGGCCGCGCTGCACTTCTATCCCGACGCGGACGTGATCTGCGACGTGGGCGGGCAGGACATCAAGATCATCATTCTCAAAGACGGTCGCGTTAAAGACTTCAAGCTCAACACCCAGTGCTCGGCCGGCAACGGATACTTCCTGCAAGGCACCTGCGAGGCCTTCGGCTTCAAGGTCGAGCAGTTCGCCGACATTGCCTTCGGCGCGAAAGGCTTCCCGCAGTTCGGCTACGGCTGCGCCGTGTTCATGCAGTCGGACATTGTGGATTTCCAGCGCCAGGGCTGGAAGCCGGAAGAGATCATGGCCGGTCTGTGCAACGTGCTGCCCAAGAACATCTGGCTGTACGTCTCGCAGATTCCGAACCTCTCGGCCATCGGACACAAGTTCGTTCTGCAGGGCGGCACGCAGCACAACCTCGCCGCTGTGAAATCGCAGGTGGACTTCATCGAGTCACGCTTCAAGGGCAAGGATGTTCAGGCCGAGGTCATCGTCCACCAGCACTGCGGCGAAGCCGGCGCGATCGGATGCGCTTTCGAGGCTGTGCGCCTGTGGGAGAACGGCAAGACCACCGAGTTCATCGGCCTCGACAGCGTGGCCTCCATCAACTTCACCACCACCCGTAACGAGGACACGCGCTGCTACTTCTGCAAGAACAAATGCTTGCGTACCTTCATCGACGTCAAAACCGCGACGCCGAACCCGAACTACAAGCCGCCGGTGAAGACCAAGGTTCCGCTGGCCGCGGGCGCGCAGCGCCTCATCATTGCCACCTGCGAAAAGGGGACGGTCGAGAACGTTGAGGAAATGCGCGTCATCAAGGGCAGCATCGATTCCATCAAGAAGGAAAATCCGAATCTGGTGGAAGTCGCCGCCAAGACGGCGTTCAAGAGCTACGAGCCGCCGCTGGTGGCCGATCCGCTGCCCAAGTACCAGTTCACCAAAGCCCAGAAAGACCGTACCGCGCTTATGAAGCGCCGCGCCGAGCTGAAGATCGGCATGGCTCGCGCTCTCAACATGTACTCCTGCGGGCCGTTCTTCACCGCGTACTTCGAGTCGCTGGGCCTCAAGGCCGAAAACCTCATCTGGTCGGAGTACACCAGCGAACAGCTCTACAAAGAAGGCGCCAAGCGCGGGGCCATCGATCCCTGCTTCCCGTCGAAGGTCGGCATTCCGCACGTCCACAACCTGCTCTACGTGATCCATCCCAAGAAGCAGTTGGACGTGGTCTTCTTCCCCATGATCGACGTGCTTCCCAGCTTCCTCAAGAACACGCAGGCCAGCCGCGCCTGCCCCACGGTGACGGCCACACCCGCCGCGGTGAAGGCCGCCTTCACCAAGGAAGGCGATCTGTTCAAAGAGAAGGGCGTCATCTGGAAGGACACGCTGATCGATCTGCTCGACATCACGATCGGCTCGCGCCAGATGTACAACGACTGGAAGGACGTGCTCGGCCTGAGCGAAGAGGAGAACTATCGCGCCTGCGAAGAAGGCTTCAAGGCGATGGAGAAGTTCTACGTCTCGATGCGCGACCAGGCGCGCGACATTCTCAAGCGCCTGGAAGACGAGACCAAGCTCGGCATCGTGCTGCTCGGCCGCCCGTACCATCACGACCCCGGCATCAATCACGAAATCCTGGAAGAGTTCCAGAAGCTCGGCTATCCGATCTTCTCGCAGGATTCGCTCCCGCTCGATGACGAGATCGTGTGGAAGCTCTTCGGCGATGACGTGAAACTGGGCCTCATCGAGCACCCGCTCGACATCACCGACGCGTGGAAGAATTCGTACTCTGAGAACACTTCACGCAAGGTGTTCACGGCAAAATACATCGCGCGCCATCCCAACCTGGTCGCGCTCGAGCTTTCCAGCTTCAAGTGCGGGCACGACGCGCCCATCTACACCGTGGTCGAAGAGATCGTCGAGCACTCCGGCACGCCGTATTTCTGCTTCAAGGACATCGACGAGAACAAGCCCACGGGCTCCATCAAGATTCGCGTCGAGACCATCGGCTACTTCCTCAAGCGCTACCGCGAGGACATGGTGCGCAACCAGCAGAAGGTGCAGGCCGTCGAAGAGAAGCTGGAGCAGTTCGAACGCCAGCTCCGCCGCGAGCTGAGCCTGGCCGCCAGCTTCGGCTCTCGCGTATCGTCCTGCGGCACCGAAATGACCGCCCCGCCGGAGCTGATCAGCATTCAGCCGCTGTCGGTGCCATCGAACGATCTGGCGGGGGTCTCGGGCGATTAGCGTGGATTGGGTCATTGAGTCATTGGGCCATTGAGTCATTAATAATGGCCCAATCACCCAATGGCCCAATGACTCAGAGCGCGTCTCAGAAATCCGATTCGTATCAGGGCACGGCTTTCAGCCGTGCCGTAAGGGGCTTCCAAGATTTGGGCTTTAGCCCCTGAGCCCGTTGGCAGGGGCTAAAGCCCGGCTCTTACTTTGACTATTCGGCACGACTGAAAGTCGTGCCCTGATACAAACCGTCGGAGCTTATGAGATGGGCTCTCAGTCTCCGATTGGCAAATTCCCGCCGCCAAGCCTTAAAATCATTGAGCTCGAGAGGGATGGCTGCATTCATTATGGAAGCCGACAAAGTCATGTTCGAGATCTACCGGGAGAGCACCTACACCGGCAAATACCAGGTGGTGTATTTCACCGAGCTGAACGAACACAACAAAGAGTACGAGATCAACCGCGCCATGGCCGGCGAGCACTTCTACGACGGGTTCATCAAGAACTACCGCAAGGACGAAGCCAAAGAAATCATCGACGGCCTGATCAAGCGCCTCAACGAAGGCGAGAAGCTGACCTCGAACGACATCGAGACCGCCCTCGCCAAGCACCTGCCGGAAGCGAGGTAATTTTCAATATTGTCATCCTGAGGAGGCGCGAGCGAGGCGCAGCCGACGGAGCGCGACGAAGGACCGGCTTCCGCCTGGGTCTCAGACGCCGCGGCGTGGAACCTGCGTAATGCCTGTTCTGGCCAACTGCCGAAGGAATACAGTAAATAGCACGGCGGCCGTTTCTATGTACCTTTCCAATTCAAAGACCATGAAGGACGCGCCCGTAGGCGCGGCAGGTCTTCTCGTACTTGCCATTGTCGCGCTGTTTTGTCTCCTGTTCCAATTATTGCTGGGAGCAGCGGCTGCCTCTATAGGACGGTGGGTTGCAATATTTCTTATTATCGTCGCGTACTTGCTATTTTCACCTGCGATTGCAGGTACGCTGTATTCCGTTTTGTTCGAGCGCCCAAAGGCGCCCAGTTTGGCGGCGCTTGTCCTCGCTGGCTTCACCATCCTAACGATGTTCCTAATGAAGAGCGAATCCTTGATACTGCTGGATGGGCTGCTCGGCCTGCCGTTCTGGTTCTTGGGGATAATGGGCGTGGTCAAGTTTGTCAGATGGCGGCGAGCGAGGAGAATCGCGGCAAACGTACCTGAGCAGAACCAGTAAATTGTGGAAGAACCCCGTTAGCGTAACCTCGGCGGAGAGAATGGAATGAGAGTTTTCTCCGCGAAATCCTCTTGTCGCGCAGCTTTCGAACGATTAGCATCGATGCTGTTGGGGGAACTCCGAACTAATGTCCACACAAGCACCCGGCATGGTGCCGGACGAACTCAAGTACGAGCCCAAGTCCAAGGGCACGCTCACTGCGCGCCGCAAGAAGCCCAAAGAGCTGGCGGTGATCACCGAGTGCTGCACCGGGTGCGCCGGTTCGCCCGCCTGCGTCGAGTACTGCCCCATCGAGGACTGCATGTTCTGGGTCCCCGACGAAGACCATCCGCCCTTCGGCCGCATTCAGGTCGATCCGCTGCTCTGCATCGGCTGCAAGAAGTGCACCAGCAAAGGCCCAGATGGCTGCTTCCTTGACGGCTGCCCATGGGACGCCATCGTGATGGTGGACACGACAGAAGTGGAGAAAGAAGTCGGCGTGATGCCGTATTGAAGAGCAGTTGCCAGTGGCCAGTTGTCAGTTGCTAGTTCCGGTGCGCCCGGCAGCTTCAATCGCCGCTGACCTCTCGTAGGGCTCCCGTCTTGACATCGTAGATAAATCCGCGCACTACTACCCGCCCCCGCAGCCAGGGATGCGAGCTTACTTTTTTTATCTGCTCGCGAATGTTGTTTTCGAGGTCCGGAAAGCCGTGAAAACTTGCAGGCTGCTCCGCCGGGCCAAACTGCACTTCGAGGCGGCTGCGCAGTTCGTGGTCGTCGAGGCCGAGTACGCCGCATTCGGTGTGGCCGACGATCATGATCTCCCGCGCGCCCAGTTCGTGATGAGACAGCACCAGCGACCGCAGTGCATCGTCCGTGACGATCGCCCCGGCGTTGCGGATGATATGAGCGTCCCCTGACGCCAGACCCAGGGCCTGCTCGACATTCAACCGGGCATCCATGCAGGCCAGAACCGCCAGACGCCGTGCGGGACGCTTTGACAGGTGTCGCAGCTTGAAGCGCGGCGCGTAACCCTCGTTGGCCTTCAGAACATCATCGATCTCAGACATGGTTCACGACTCGCTACCAGCAAAATGGTGATAGCCCAGGGTCTGACGTCACCTCCACAATATACGTAGAGACGCAGCATGCTGCGTCTCTACGGGGCTCGGATGGTGAAATTTACTCAAGCGCGCCCGCAAAATCTAGCGTGGGGCGCGTTCCCGGATGGCCTTCTCCGTCTCCGCCGCTTGCTGCGAGATACGCTGGGAAAAGTCGCGCGGTGGGTTCTTGTAAGGCTCGATCGCCGGCAGGTCTTCGATCTGGCCGACCGCATAGAGAGCGCGCAGCGCTTCCCACACTTGCTGATCGCCGGGGTTCAGCACGGCCAGTTGGGCTCCCTGGGCCACGTCTGCGCCCGGTTGTGCCTCGATCGAGCGGATGTGTCCAGAGATAGGGGCGCGGACTTCGACCAGTTGTCCGTGGTTGTCGAGCTTGACCAGCACGGTGCCATGGTTGGCCGGCTCGCCGGCGCGCGCGACCGCGGTGACTCGGCCAGCAGTGGGCGCGGTCACCGGCAGCGGCTTGAGCATGGCGACGATCTGCGGCCGCCCGGTGGCATCGCCGAAGCGCACCAGCGCCAGTGCCGCATTGCCGCGTACCAGGGGTGAGGGATCGTCCAGCATCTTCAGCAGCGCGGCGTGGAACTGCTGGTTGGAATTGTCCTGGCCCATGATCCAGGCGTCGGTGTTGCGCACCTCCTCGACCGGATAAGTCGCGAGGCGCACCAGGTCGGCGGACCATTGCCCGATGTTGCGGTCACCGCGACCCATGCGCTCGCCGACCTGCACCAGCGCGTGCTGGATGTGGCGCGGCTTTTGATCGTCGTGCAGGTATTTGGTGATCTCCGCATCGGTGAGCGGACGTCCGAACCAGGTGCCGCGCCAGAACAGGAACGGCATCAGCACGATCAGCCACGCCACCAGGTAGAAGAGAATCCTGGTGCGCCGCGGCATGGGCGCGCGTTTGGGCTTTTCTGCGATTTGTTGTTCGGCAATCACTCTACATCCGCGTCCAGCACGCGTTCCTGCTCCAGGTAGTGTGACATTGCGTATTGCGCCAGCAGGGGATCGCGGACTTTAATCAGCGCCCCGCGCCACTCTCCCTTGAGATGCGGCGCCGTGGGCGGGTGCTTGCATTCGCCGCTCGTGCCGTATTCAGGCCCGAAGGCGGCGCTCTGGATTTCGTCGAACTGGTGGATCTGCCGCCAGGCCTCGTCGCCGACGGTTCCGGCAATGTCGATCTTCAATCTTACGTCCGGCATGCTCTTTGCTTGGTAGAGACGCAGCATGCTGCTTCTCTGCACTCTCACGAGGGATAGATGTGATACAGCATCATGTAGATCACCACACCGGTGACGGAAACGTACAGCCAAATAGGATACGTCCAGCGCGCGATGGCGCGATGGCGGTCGAAACGAGCCTTCAACCCGCGTACCAGCGTAACGATCACCAGCGGCACGACCACGGCCGCCAAGAGAGTGTGCGAAATCAGAATGGCGAAATAAACTGGACGAACCACACCGTGTCCCAGAAAACGAACGCTGCCCACGTGGGCGTGATACCAGAGATACGAAGCGAGGAACGCCGAGGAGCAGACGACGGCGGCGATCATGCAAGCGCGGTGGGCCACCATGTTCCCGCGCCGGATCAGTCCCCGCCCGGTCGCGATCAGCACGGCGCTGGCGCCGTTGAGGGTGGCATTGATCACCGGGAAGATGCTGTAGTCAGTCATACGGGTTCAGTACCAAGTACCAAGTAAAGAATCGGCTGCCACGCGACTTGGTACTCGGTACTTGGTACTTACTCCTCATGCCGCCGGCTTCGTGCTCCTGCGATTCGCCAGCAGAAAGGCCACGGCAAACACGACCGCCGAGAACACGGCCAGTATCGCGATCGACGATCCCAGCGGGAAGCTCGGGCTGGCCATCGCCGGGAACAGCGCCGCCCGCAGCGCCTCGACCCCATAGGTCAGGGGGTTGACTCGCATGAGCGCGCGAATCCATCCCGAAGCCCCGGTAATAGGGAACAGCGCGCCCGAGAGCAGCCACAGCGGGATCAGAAACAGATTCACCACGGCGTGGAAGCCCTGCGCTGATTCCATTCGCCACGCCACCGCGAAACCCAGGGCCGTGAGGCAGAACGAGACCAGAAACGTAATCAGAACGATCAGGCCGAACTGGGCCAATCCGAAGCGCACGCCCACCGCAGGAGCGAATATTAGGAAGATCAATCCCTGGATGGCCGAGAGCGTGGTTCCGCCCAATACCTTGGCCAGCACGATGGCCGAGCGGCTGACTGGCGCCACCAGCACCGAGAGCAAAAATCCTTCTTTGCGGTCCTCGATCACCGACATCATGGCAAAAATCGAGGTGAAGAGCACGATCATGATGAGCGCGCCGGGATAGAAGTATTCGAGGTAGTGCTGGCCTCCAGTCGCCGGGCCCGAGCGGAACGAAGTGCCGAAGCCGGAACCGATCACCAGCCAGAACACAAGCGGCGACAGAATCACGCCAATGACGCGGCTGCGCTGGCGATAGAAGCGCACCAGCTCGCGCCACCACAGCGAGGCGACCGCGAGCCAAAGGCGGCTGCGGACGGCCACGCGCGGCGCGATGGCTGCAAGGGCTGTGCTATTTGCCATTCGTTACCTCGCATGAGCAAGCAACGGTAATTTCACGCAGGATGTCATCCTTCGCGAGCCGACGGCGAGCGGAGGATCTGGCGGAAACGTTTCCGCCACCGATGCTGGCGGTGTCGACCGATCTCCCAGATTCTCCCGCCTTGCTTTGCGCGGCGGAAGAATGACAATGACTAAACATGGGCTGACTATTCCTCGTGACCGGCATCGACCCCGGTCCAGAAGCGATGCCCGGTGCGGTCGATGAATACGTCCTCCAGCGTCGGCTTGCTGACGGAGATCGAATCAATCTCGCCGGGAAAGGCCTCGACTACGTCGGTGACGAAGCGGTGTCCGTGTTCGCGCTCCAGGCGTACTTTGCCGTCAATCACGCTACAGGCAGCGCCGAAGCGATCGGTGATCCGCCGCGCCAGTGATTCCGGGTCGCGCGCTTCCATGACGATGACCTCGCCGCCGATCTCGCGCTTCAGCTCCGCCGGAGTCCCCAGCGCGACCAGTTTGCCTTCATTCAGGATGGCCAGCCGGTCGCAATGCTCCGCCTCTTCCATAAGATGGGTGGTAACCACCACGGTGACGCGCTCTTCATCACGCAGCATCTTCAGGTACAGCCACAAATCGCGGCGCGCTCCGGGATCAAGTCCTGTCGAGGGCTCGTCGAGCAGCAGGACCGAAGGGTGATGCAAAAGTCCTTTGGCCAGCTCGACGCGGCGCTGCTGTCCGCCAGAAAGCTTTTCCACGCGGTCGCGAGCACGGTCGGCGAGGCCAACGCGACCGAGCATCTCGGCGATTCTCCGAATGAGCGTCTGGCCGCTCAAGCCGTAAAGATGGCCCTGGTGGCGCAGATTCTCGGCGGCGGTGAGTTTGGCATCGACGCTGGCGGCCTGGAAGACCACTCCGATCTCGCGCCGCACCTGGTTGGGCTCGCGGGCGGGGTCGTGTCCCATGATTATGGCGCGCCCGGCTGTGGGCAGCATCAGCGTGGAAAGGATCCGGAACAACGTGGTCTTGCCGCTGCCGTTGGGGCCGAGCAGGCCGAAGATCTCCGCCGGGCGCACGTCGAAGGAAACATCGTCGAGCGCCTGCCGCTGTTCATAGCGGTGGCTGAGGTGCTCGATCCGGATCACTGGGGATTCGGTTCGTTGGTGCTGCGCGGCGGGGACGGCTTCCAGGTCAGGCAACGGCATTGAGCATCATCAGCGCGAACAGCAACGGAAGGTAGAAGACGCTGGCGATCAGCACCTGCCGTGCTCTCTGCTTGGATCGCGGCTTGCCGGGCGGCATCGCGAGCCGCGCCAGGCGCAGCCCAGTCCAGAGGAATCCCAGACCCAGCGCCAGCGCGCCCGCGAAGTAAATCCAGCCCGCCATGTGCAGCAGCGTCGGCACCAGGCTCACCGGGATGAGCGCAACGAGATAGAGCAGGATGGCGCGGACCGTAGACTTGCCATCCGAGTCCACCACCGGCAGCATGCGGATCTCGGCGTTCTGGTAGTCCTCGCGATAGAGCCAGGCGATGGAATGGAAGTGGGGAAACTGCCAGAAGAACACGATGGCAAACAGAATCAGCGCTTCGACTTCCAGCTGGCCGCGCGCCGCCGTCCAGCCCAGCACGCCCGGCATCGCGCCCGGGAAAGCGCCCACGAAAGTACAGAGCGGGGACATCTTCTTGAGCGGCGTGTAGAGCCCGAGATAGGCCACAGCGGTGGCCAGCGCCAGCAGCGCGGTCCCGGGATTGGCCAGATAGTACAAATAAACCACTCCGCCGAGCGTGGCCAAGAGCGCCACCAGCACGGCGTGCGTGAGCCCCATGTGATTCGCCGGCAGCGGACGGTGCTGGGTGCGGCGCATGAGCGCATCTTCGCGGTACTCGATGATCTCGTTGAAAGCTGCTGTCCCGCTGGCAACCAGGCCAATTCCCAGCATGGCATGCAGCAAGCCCCAGTGCAGGGAAGACGTGCCGCTCTTCAGGGAGCCGAGATAGTAGCCGCACCAGGCGGTCATCACGATGAGCGAGGTGACGCGCAGCTTGAAGAGCTCGGCGTAGTCCTGGAGCAGCGGCAGCACGCCGGTGCGCGGTGCGATGAGAGGTTGCGTCGCGGTGCTCACGCCACCGCCTTGCTGGACGCGGGGTGCGCCATAACCGCTTCCGTCTGCGGCGAAGTGTGCCGGTATGCCTGCACCGCCAGCACCACCGAAGTGGCCAGCACCAGCGCGCCCACAAGCACGTGTGCGACAGTTGCGACCACCATGCTAAGCACCGGCTGCGGCGTTTCCTTGCCCCACTCGACGCGCGTGAGATAGGCGGCGAAGCCAAGTCCGAGCTGGACAAACAGCAACACGAGCAAGACGCGTGCCGGACGCAGCAACTGCTGAACCGGCGAGTGCTCAGAGAAAATTCGCAGGACCGTCCAGAGCAGCAGGACCGTCACCACCACGGCGCTGACCAGGTGCGGCAGCAGCTTGATGCCGGAATGGCGGAACGCTGCTCCCAGGATGAGCTGCAGATAGACCGACGCGGCGGCCAGCGTGGCCAGCGCGCGCAGGCGCGGACGACGACGCTCGGAAACTACCGGCGGGGGCGCTTCGATCCAGTCGCGTCCGGTCGCCATCGCCATGATCACGACCAGGCAGAAGAAGGTCTGCGCCAGCGTGGCATGCGCGGTCGAGACCGCCGGCGGCAGGTAGAACAGGACCGTAATCCCGCCCAGCACGCCCTGTGCAATCACCGTACCCAGGGCAATCACACCCAGCTTACGCATCCAGGAACGGCGCTCGGCGCGCCACGTCCATACTGCCAGAATGATGGTCAGAAACCCGACCAATTCTGCGACCATGCGGTGCCCGTGCTCGAACCTCACCCCGCCGACCATGGGCGGGATGCGGTAAAGCGAGCCGAAGGTGGTGGGCCAGTCAGGCACGGAGAGTCCGGCGTCATTGCTGGTCACCAGCGCGCCCGCAACGATCAACAGAAGGATGCCGCAGGCTAATAGGCTTACGAACCGATGGTAGGTTCGATTGTAAGGAGTGTCTGCCGAGTTCAGAAATCGCTCCCTGGGATCAAATTCATGTAACTGATTCTGTTGTTATGGTCGGCGATGAAGCTTTTGTGCCTGAGCTCAGGACAAAGCTGGCCCTGCCCACATCCAGCACAGTGTACCAAAAAGTAGTGCCGGCCTCCGGCCGGCTGTCGCGAGAGCGTCTCGCCCTCGCCCGCCGCCGTGGGCGAGACCCCCACAGAACAGCCGCCGAGACAGCGCCACTACTGCAAGTCGCGCGGCTCGGAGTGACAAATCGCGAAACAGTGTAAAGACGCAGCATGCTGCGTCTTTACTGATGCCGGCGAGACGCCGGCGCTACTTTTCTTATTGGCCGCCTCCGCCCGCTCCGGCCTTAAAGGTGAAATCTGCGGTTTTGCTGTCCTTGGGTCCGACGGTGACGGTCTGGTCCTGCTCGCCGTATTTTTCCTGCACGGCGGCGATCGTGTAGGTCCCCGGCGGCAGCCCCTTCAACTCGTACTTGCCGTCCTTACCGGTGACCGCGAAGAACGGGTTCTTGACTACGCCGATGTACATCTTCATCCACGGGTGCTGGTTGCACTTCACCGGGATCAGCACTTCCTGGCGGGCGAAGTCCTTGTCCAGGGGCGCGCCCTTGGGCGGCTGCGATTCGTTCCACTCGCGGTTGTCCTTGGGAGCGGGATGGATGTTGTGGGTGGTGTTGTCGCTGTTGATGATCTCGACCGTCTGCCCGGCCATCACGCCCAGCACGTGCGGGTGATAGCGGCAACCCTGCTGGTCGAGCTTGACGGGCGTCTTGGGGACGTCGAAGGCGTAATTGCCCAGCCCGTCCTTAACATAGATGAACACGCTCGCCAGGTTGCCGTTGTCCACCACGACGGTCTCAGTGTCGTTGGTGCCTTTGCAGGCAGGGTCCTGGCTCATATCAATCTTCTGCGGCTTGGGCGCGGTGCCGTCAAACTTCACAACGCCGGAGATCGTGGCCACAGTGGCGGGATCGATTTTGGCGGCCGGTGCAGCGGCTGCTTCCGGCTTCGCCGCGGCCTGCTCAGGCGGAGCTTCCTTCTTACCGCAACCCGCGACCACGATCAGTCCCAGTGCGAGCAGCGACACGAAAAACATCCTCTTATTCATAAAGTCCTCGCATAGTAACGTTCAAAACCTCCGGACAAACCTGTCATTGTACTCCTGCGGGGTTCGAGCCTGCTGGCTTGCGGCCGGAGGCCTTCTTGCCGACGGGCGCGCGTCCCATCTGGCTGGAGACGCGGCGCTGTTCTTCCGGCGTGAGATGGAAGATGTAGCGCACCAAAAGCTCGCGATGATCTTTGTCGTAGCCTTCGAAGGAAGGCGGGGTTGGCCCCGCGAACACATAGTGATCGCCAGCCTTGCGGAACAGGCCCGAAGGCATCGAAGTTCCCGGACTGATGCTCTGCGGATCGGTGATCCAGCGCTCGGTCCAGCCCGGCTTCAAGCGGTCTTTGGCCAGCAGGAAATTGGGAGCGGTGGCTGTCTTGTCGTGGGCGGCGTCGCCGGTGGCATGGCACTTCAGGCAGGGCGCGGCAGTGCTGGTGAACAGGCTGCGCGCCATGTCGGTCTCCTTGGCGCTCAGCGCCGGCAACCGCTCCGGCGTGTAAGGCATCGGCTGCTGCTGTAGCGCCTGGAAAAAGAGCACCAGTTTGCGCCGCTCCGTGTCGGAGAAGAAAAACGTGGGCATGCGGATCTTCAGGTACGGCCGCACGCCGTTGCGATGCGTGTCCGTCTGGCTCAGCGCCGGATTCGCCAGGAAGCGCATCAGCCACTCCGGATCGACGCGTGCGCCCTCGGTCAACAGCTTGGGCGGGAACTGCTCCTTCCAGTCCGGGTCCTGGAAGCGGCGCACGTTCTGCCACGAAGTCTGCTGGCCGGGCGTGAACTGGTGGCAGCCGACGCAGTTGTACTTGCGCACGATCCACCAGCCCTCTTGAACGTCGCGCCGCCAGTCCTCGGGCTTGTACTGATAGTTGGCGGGAAGGGAAGTCTCCTGGCTGCCGAGCAGGAAGGTGACCAGCTCCTGAATCTGGTCTTTGGTCAAGTGCGGATCGGGCATGCGCAGTTTTTCGGTTTCCGCCTTGATCATGCCCTGGTCGTAGATGTTGGGCATGGCCAGCTTGTGCTCGAAGAAGCCCTTGTGGTTGTACCAGTCGCTCTTCGCCGGGCCTTCGGGCAGGCGGGCCTGGATCGCTTTGTCGGTGATGACCTCCTTGCCTTGCTGTGCCTTCTCAGTGTGCAGGGCGAAGTCGAGGCGCTCGAGGGGCTTCGAGCCTTCCACGGTCAGCTCGGTGCCGATGCGGCCTTCATCCTCGAAGCCCGCGATCTCATGGCAGCCGGCGCATCCGAAGTGGCGAATCCACTTCTGACCTTCGGCTTTCAGCTTCGGATCATCCATGAACGCGGCTTCGGGGTAGGACGCCGGGTCCTTCTGCCGCTGCGTCATCAGATACGTTGCAATATCAGCCACTTCATCGTCGGCAAGGCGCAAATTGGGCATTACCGTCATCTGCTCGACCTGGAGTTCGTGGCCGTCATTGGGACAGGTGGAGTGGTCGAAGTCGATCTGATAGGGCAGGTTGTGCTTGGCGTAGTCCTCAGGCCCGATATCCTTCTTCTCGTACGGACAATATGGACGGGTACGCACGCGCGGATTCTTGATCCAGCGGAAGAGGTAATCGTAGTTCGCCTTCTCGCCGACGCGGGTCAAGTTGGCGGCGAAATCTCCACCCTGCCTCTCCGAACCTTCACCGATGGAGTGACATCCCAGGCAACCACGGGTCTCGAACAGCTCCTTGCCGCGCGCGGCATCGCCCTTGGGCGCTGCCGGCAGTTTGTCGGTCAGCGCCGACTGCCATAGATAGGCCGAAATCGCCTTGACCTGATAATCCTGCAGGCGGAAATTCGGCATCTTGGTAGAAGGGCGGAAGTCCGTGGGCTGGTGCAGCCACACCGGAATCCAGTTCTTGTTGAGCTTGGCGCGGACCTCTTTCAGGTCGGGCCCGATCTTTTTCATGTCGCGGAGCAGGTCACCGGAACGAAAGTCAAGCTGCTCGATCTGTCCGGCGATCCTGCTGTTGGCCACTTTCAGCGCTTCGGCTTCGGCGTAGAGGCGGTTTGCGGTGGCGTTGTCGGGAGCGTTGTCGGCTTGTTTGGTCAAGAGTGCCGCTTGGCGGAGGTTCGCCTGCTGCTCCTCTTCTTTCTGTTTGATCTGCTGCTGGATGTTGATCAGGTCCTCGGGCTCGCGGTCGTAGCCTTCGTAGCGATGGCAGCCGTTGCAGCCGCGTTGCCGGAAGAGGAACTTGCCCTCGCTGATTACCTGACCGACGTTGCCGGTGGTCAGGTGCAGCATCATGTCGGCGGCGTGGCAGGTCTGGCAGCCCGACTCGACGTTCTGCTTCTGGAAGAGCGGCCACAGCCAGTGCTCGTAATCGCCGTGTCCCTTGGTAACGCTGGTGGTGGCTCGGCCATTGCCCTGGTGACAGGGGGAACAGCCGAACTTCTCCGGATCGTGAATCTTCAGCAACTCTTCATCGGGATGGCTGACAAAAGCGCGCGCATACTCGTCAGGCTTGCCGCCCCTCATTGACATACTGGCAGCAGTGAGCTTGAGCGGCTCGCGGATGCCCATGTGGCAGGACTCGCAGCGGTCCACGATGTTGGCCGAGGCTACGTTGATCTGCACGATCTTGTTGTCCCAGTCGGCGGTCTTCTTCTGCAGGCCGGCAATCTGCTCGGGGGTCAGACTGACCAGATGCTCCTTCAAATAATCATCGCGCTGAGCCTTGGCTTCGTTGACCGGCTTGAGCAGTTCGCCCAGATCGGCGTTCAGCTTGGCTTTCTCCTCGCGCAGGCGGTTGTACTCCTCTTCCAGTTGGTCGAAGTTGAACTTCTTTTTGCTGCCATCCGGAAACTCCACGGCGAACTGCTGCTTCTTGTAGCCGTCAAGGTCCCGCTGCTTCGACTTCTTCCCGGATTCGCTGTCGTCGGTCTCGATCTCGTAAACCTTGGCGTTGACCCAGGCGCGCTTGTCGGTGAACACGTTCTGTACTGCCAGCAACCGCGCCGAGACTTCCTTCAACTGCTCGTTGAGCTTCTTGATCTGCGGCGCGGCCTGCCTTTCGGCGGTGTCGGCGGCATCCGCGAGCTTGCGATATTCAGGATCCTTCCTCACGTCATCTTCAGAGTTCGCGGATTGCGAGTACGCGCTCTTCAGGAAGGCGCCATAGCGCTCCCCGAACACCTCCTGGTACTTCTTCCACGGACGCTGGCCGTAGTCCTCGTCCCAGAGCGCCCAGAACAGCGTGGCCACGAGCAGCAGGATCGCCACCAGGTACGGCAAGGCATAGGAGCGCGTAACGACTGGATCGTGGTCTGGTGTCAGGGGTTCAGCCACGACAGACCTCTGTGAGCAAAACTCCGCGCGAGAGCGCGGCCAAAAACCAAGATCCTTCGACTCGGGTTTCCCCGCCTCTGCCCCAGCGCGCCGGGCGCGCCGGGGACCCCGAAAACAGCGGGGCCCCTCCCTCGCTCAGGATGACAATGTGTAATGGGCTCATATGTTGAACCATGGGGTAATCCATACGTACTTGATGTGAAACAGCAGGCGGATGAGCATCTTGATGGGCAGCGCGACCATCATCAGCATGAAGGCCGCCATCAGCGAATACTGCAGGATGCTCATGCGCTGGAAATCCTTGGGCATGAAACGGCGGAAGAGTAGCGTGAGCGCCAGTCCCCCGGCCCCAAAATAGCCGCCCACTACGATCGCGCCAAAAATGCCTTTGCCCAGATTCGAGGCGATGCCGAAGATGTCCGGCAAGTCACGGTTTACCTCGTAGATCAGCCGGCTGTGGTCCCAGGTCTGCCCGGGCCAGAACCACTGCCAGCCGGGCCCGCGGATGAACGTCCCGATGATGATCATCGCCACCCACAGCAGCAGGAACCCGAAGCCAAAGGTAGCCAGCGCGAACTTGCGCTGCCGGATGGTGTAGTAACCCGAGCCCAGCGGGTTGGTGTCGATGTACGGGATGATGATCAGTCCCACGATAATCAGCGTGGGCATGACCACGCCCGCGATCCACGGGTCGAAATACACCAGCATCTCCTGCAGCCCGAGGAAGTACCACGGCGCTTTCGCCGGGTTCATGGTGACGTTGGGATTGGAGGGCTCTTCGAGCGGCGCGTTCAGCGTGATCGACCACACCATCAGAATGATGGTCACGATGATCGCGGCCAGGAATTCCACCCGCAGCAGGAACGGCCAGACGTGGATTTCCTTCTGCCATCCTGGGCGGAAAGGCCAGGTTTTGCGATGGTGAGTCTTCGCCAGCGCGGGATCGGTTTCCAGTTGCGCGATGAGCTGGTCGTTGGCGCGCGCCTGCTTGACCCCGAGATAGATGTAGAAGGCCAGCAGCGGGATCAGCGCCACGATGGGCACATTGTCTGGTGCGGAAACAATCTCCCACAATTGATGCCAGTCCATGTGTTTACTCCCCTGCCGCCTTGGCGCCCCGGCGCTGCTTCTCGGCCTCGGAAGCCAGCATCACCGGCGCCGGGCCGCTGATGCCACCATCTTTCCTCACGCGCCAGAAGTGCACGATCATGAAGATCGAAGCCACGAGGGGAATGCCGATGCAGTGCCAGATGTAGGACCGCAGCAGCGCGTTGGCGTCCACGATCGAGCCTCCCAGCAACCCGAAGCGGATGTCGTTGTAGGGCGTCATGTGGAGCTGCGCGCCGAACGGGCCTTCATGCCCCAGAAGCGGCGTGGCGCGTGCCATGTTGGTGCCCACGGTCACTGCCCAGAACCCGAGTTGGTCATCGGGCAGCAGGTAGCCTGTGAACGACAGCAGCAGAGTCAGCACCAGCAGGATCACCCCCACCGTCCAGTTGAACTCGCGCGGCTTCTTATACGACCCCGTGAGAAACACGCGGAACATGTGCAGCCAGACGGCGATCACCATCAGGTGGGCGGCCCAGCGGTGCATGTTGCGCAGCAGCTTGCCGAAGGGCACATCGGCTTCGAGATACAGTACGTCGCGGAACGCCTGCACCTTGCTGGGATGGTAGTAGAACATCAGCAGCACACCAGTGAAGGTCAGGACGATGAACAGGTAGAAGGTGATGCCGCCCATGCCCCAGGTGTAGCTGTAGCGCACGGCATCGCGGTTGATCTTGGCCGGATGCAGGTGCAGGAAGACGTTGGAAAGTACGCCCAGAGCGCGGTTGCGCGGCGTGTCGTCGTGCTTGTGCCGGAAGATGGAGGTGAAGACCTGGGTTTTGGTCGGGTCTTTCAGGCCCTCCACTTGCTCCTTGGCCTTAGTGACCAGTTCCGCGTTGATATCGCGGATCTCCTTCATCAGGCCGGCGCCATTGCCGCCAGCGCCGTTGCCTCCAGCCGCCGGTTTGACTTCGTTCACATCCTTTTCGTCTGCCATTGCCCCACTCCTCTCGGTCAAGACGAAACTGCCGCTGCCAGTTACACGGACAGGTAGGCACCCGTATCGTCGAACTCGCTGCGCTGTCCCTTGGGCCAGTGATACAGCTTGGAAGTGTCCACCAGGATCTGGCCATCGGGCGCCAGGGTGATGTTGGCGCGATCCATGGGACGCGGCGCCGGACCCTCGAAGTTCACACCTTCGCTGTCGTAGCCCGAGCCGTGGCAGGGACACTTGAACTTGTTCTCCGCCGCCTTCCAGTCGGGCGTGCAGCCCAGATGGGTGCAGCGCGCGTAGATCACGAACAGGCGGTCGGGCGTGCGGTCCACCCAGATGCGATACGCTTGCAGCCATTTCTCGGTGACGCCCAGGCCGTAGTCGGTCGGATATCCGATTTTGAATACGGTACTGGGCTCGAACAGCGTACGCGGCAGGAAGAAGCGGAAGAACGCCAGGAACCACGCCGCAAGAAATGCCGCGACGGCGGTCCACACCAGATGACGGCGGCGCTTATCCACTTCGGTGTTTTCGGGACCAACGGCGGCGACTCCACCGGCAGCGGCAGCTTTCGACGTCCCCACCGCCGGCGTGCCGACATAGCGCGTAGGCGTGCCTTCGCGAGCCACTGGCGGGGTTGTCGGCACTGCCGCTGCTGCGGGACGAGCAGCGGGCGCTGGGGCGGCAGCGGGAGCCGGCGCTGCAGGGGCAGCCGCAGGAGCGGTAGGAGCCGCGGCCGGCGCTGCGGCAGGAGCAGCTTCACCCAGCAGGGCGGCGACTTCCGCATCCGTCAGCGGCGCAAGGTTCGAGCGCTTCCGGCGCGCCTGCTCGGCCGCGATGGAAAACCGGCTCCACTTGCGTCCCGCGGCCAGCATCGCGGCGACCTCAGTGCTTATTCCGGCGGCCGCGGCCGGCGCTGCGGCAGCGGGTGCAGCGGGTGCAGCCGGAGCAGCGGGCGCCGCCGCGGGGGGCGTAGCAGGTGCGGCTGGCGGCGCGCTTGCTGCCGGGGCGCCGGCGCCGCGCTCCCAGGGCATCGGCTCACCGGCTTTCAAGGCGGCGATTTCTTCTTCCGTTAGCTCGGGTAGTCCAGAGCGCTTGCGGTAGGCCTGCTCAGCGGCGATGGCGGAGCTGCCCAGCGCCTTGCGCGGCGGCGGACCGAGACGTCCCAGCACCCCCGTCGCCGTATTCGATTGCTGTTCTGCCATTCGTCCTCACCCGGAGACCGCTAATCGGCCGCCAGAAGGTGTTCCTCTTTGAAGATTGTAGAGACGCAGCATGCTGCGTCTCTACGGGATGCGCCCAGTGCCTCGAATACCAAGTCCGCCAGCGCGAGGATAAATGCCGGCGAATCGTTCAGCCCGGGTGTCATCTCGAAGCGCCGGATGCCCAACCGCACTGCCAGCGCCCGCGCTTCATGGTCGATCTCTCCCAAGGTCTCGACGTGATCGGAGACGAATGAGATCGGCACCACGCAGAGTTCTTCGATCCTGTGCTCCGCTACCTGTCGCAAAGTTGCGTGCAGCGTAGGCTGCAGCCATCGGCTGGCGCCGACTTTGCTCTGATAGCAGAGCCGATATCCGTTCGACCATCCGCCACGTTCCATCAGCAGCGCTGCCGTCTCCTCAATCTGCTGCTGATAGGGATCGCCGCGCTCGATCACAGCGAGCGGGACGCTATGCGCGCTGAAGATGATCTCAGCCCGCTCGGGCTTTGCGAAGCGCGCCAGGGTGCGGTCGATGATCTCAACCAGCGCGTCCAGGTAGCCTGCGTGGCGATAGAAGTTGGCAACACGGTGCACGCAAGCGCCATTCTGGCGATATCTGCGGTTCCACTCGTTCAGGCTGCTGCCGGTCGTCGTGCTCGAATACTGCGGATAAAGCGGCAGCAGCACGATTTCATCGCAGTGCGTCTGCTCTAGCGCCGCGACGGCCTCTGCGGTGAAGGGATGCCAGTAGCGCATGGCGACGAAGCAGCGGGCATCGAAGCCACGCGCCTGAAGTTCGGCTGCGAGCGCCTGCGCCTGTCGCTCGGTATTCCGCCGAATCGGCGAGCCACCGCCGATGGTCGCGTAGTGGTGGCGTACTTTGTTGGCACGGGTGCTGGAGATCAGCTTGGCCAGCGGCTTGCGCCCGAGGCGAGCGAACGGAAAATCGATGATATCCGGATCGCAGAACAGGTTGTAAAGAAAAGGTTCGATGGCCTCGAGTGTGTCCGGACCGCCCAGCTGAAATAACACCACGCCTAAACGGTTTGCCTTCATTCCCCCACGGTTCCCTGAGAATGGCCAGCAGTGTAAATAAAGGAAAGCGGCAACGTCAATTCGGTGGAAAACCCAGCAGGTCCTTCGTCGCGCTCGCCGCGCGCAGGCTCGGCTCGTGCTTCCTCAGGATGACAATGTCATTTTGGTGCCTGTTCGGTGGCACTAGGCGCGCTCGACCGGAACCGGCGTTGCCGTTTCCTGCATCGCCTCAATCACGGCGTCGGCAAATTGGCTAGTGGAAGCGGTACCCCCCACGTCGCGCGTAAGTGTCCTACGTTCGCGATAGACGCGGTCGATGGCGGCCTTCACCCGATCCGCGGCTTCGTTCTCGCCTAGATGGCGCAGCATCAGCACGCCGGAAAGCAGGACAGCGGTGGGATTGGCGAGATTGCGCCCGGCGATATCGGGCGCCGAGCCGTGCACGGCTTCGAAGATGGCGCAGTGGTCGCCGAAGTTGGCGCCCGGCACCAGCAACCCCTGTCATCCTGAGCGAGCGCGCCCGCAGTTGGCGCGCGCGTCGAAGGACCCCTACTGAAGCTACGCAGCTAGGTCCCTCGCTGCGCTCGGGATTTCGGCAGCGGGCTTGGACGCCCGCTAAGCGCCTCAACTTCGACTCGTGCGGGCAAAACCGGTCACCCCAGCAAACCAAAAGCGGGTTTGCCGGGGACCCCGACCGGCCCGCACTCGCTCAGCATGACAATGCGTATTTCTATTTTTCACTTTTGACTGTTCGCGCCGCTGCTGGCTCTTTCGTCTTGAGCAGGCCCTTCAGTTCCGCCATGAACTCGCCCACATCCTTGAAATCCAGATAAACCGAGGCGAAGCGGACATAGGCCACCTTGTCGATCTTCTTCAGCCGCGCCATGATCAGCTCGCCGATGGCGCTGGTTCTGGCCTCGCGTTCCGGAGAGTCGATCACCAGAGCCTCGGCCTCATTGACGATCTGCTCCAGCTTGCCCATGGAAACAGGCCGCTTTTCGCAGGCGCGCAGCAGGCCGGAGAGTACCTTCTGGCGCTCGAACTTCTCGCGCCGCCCGTCCTTCTTCACCACCATGTAGGGGATCTCGTCGATGCGCTCGTAGGTGGTGAAGCGCTTGCCGCACTTCAGGCACTCGCGGCGGCGGCGGATCGACTCCGCCTCCCTGCTTTCCCGCGAGTCCACCACCTTGTCATTCACGAACCCGCAAAAGGGACATTTCATGGTGGATTGAGACTATTGGGTTACTGAGAACTACGTGATGGTCCCGCACTCATTGTAGCAGCCGAGAATCGGGTGATCGGGAGATCGAACCATCGGGTCATTGTTGCGGCGGACGATATCACGATATCACCCGATGACCCGATCACCGGATGATGGAACGGCTCACGTTTCGGCGGCCTGCTCCCGGGCACTCTCGCGGGTGACCTTGGTTAACGACACATGTTCGCGGTGCGCCAGCACCAGTCCGAGCGGAGTGACCGCGATGAAGGTGACCAGCCACAGCATGATGCCGGCGCTAACCGCCAGCTCGTGGGGAATGGAAAATACGTGCAGCAGCGCGGCGATAGTGGCCAGTTGCGCTCCGCCCCCCACCACCGGAAGTTGCACCGTCGAGCCCACAATGCTGAAGCCCATCAAGAGAATGACATGGGAGATGCCCAGCTCGGTGAGCGGCGCGGGATAGGCGTGCACGATCTGGTGATAGCTGAGCGCAATGAGCAGCCAGATCAGCAGCGAAAGGGCCACCACCTGCACGAACGAACCGGCGTCGTGAATGGTGTTCAGACCTGCGCCGAAGGCGGAAATCTTGTGCGCGATCTTGCGCCCGGCAGCGGGCACCACTTTGCCCAGGGCGCGTTCCACCCAGGCAGCGATTCCGCGGTAGCTCCGTCGCACGGTGATGGCGAAGGCGGTCATACCGACAACCATCAGGAGGAAGAGTGGGAATTGGCGGAAGCGGTCGAAGTAGGGAAGGTTGCGCAGCGAGGGAGAGGCCACCAAGCTGAGCGCCACCAGCACCGCGAAGGCGCCGGTGTCGAAGATGCGCTCCACCGTCCACACCGCCATCTGGTCCGACATGGTCAAGCAAGTGCGCCGCGCGATGAGGTAGGGGCGCATCAGCTCGCCGGGCCGTCCCAGCAGCGCCAGCCCGGTGAAGCCGATGATGGTCGGCGCGATAAGCTGGCGGGCGGTAGTCCGGCAGACCGGCCGCAGAAGTATCTTCCAGCGCAGGGCTCGCGGAATGTACGTGGCGTAAATGAACGCGATGGCGCTTACGATATAAAGCCAACGCACATCGCCGGTCTGCGACCAGAACTTGCCCCAGTCGAACTTCTGCCACTCGCGCACCTGGAGGTAGACCAACCCCAGCATCACCGCGACAACGACAGCCCAGATCAGTAGGTGCTTCCTGTTCATGCAGAGCGGCACACCGGGTGCCGGAAGGGGCTGGCACTCACACTAAAGCACCGTGACGGCACAGGTCAATGTCACTGTGGGCGACAAGTTCGCGTTTCAGTTGGCGACGGAGGCAACGGGCTTCCCGGATCGGGTCTGCGGCTTGGTTTGCTGCGCTTTCTGGGTCTTGACGGATGCTGCTGCGGTTTTGCCGTTTTGTTTGGCTGTGGCGCGGGCTGCCAGCTTGCTGCGGTTGAAGTCCTTGATCACGCGGGCCACGTAGGCATGCGTCTCGCGATAGGGCGGGACCCCGTTGTAGTGCGCCACCCGCTGCGGCCCGGCATTGTAGGCCGCCAGGGCCTTGGCCATGTCGTTGTTGTAGAGCACCAGCAAATCGCGCAGGTAGCGGGTGCCGCCCTCGATGTTCTCGCCCGGGGCAAAGGCGTCCTTCACGCCCAACTGGCTGGCGGTCGAGGGCATGAGCTGCATCAGGCCTTGCGCGCCTTTGGGCGAGACCGCGCGCGAATTGAAGCCGCTCTCTGCTTTGATGACGCTGCGGACCAAGTCCGGGTCCACGCGGTGCTGGTCGCTGGCCGAGTTCACCCAGCGGTCCACTTCCTCACGTGTGGCCGTCTGCGTGGACGGCGGCAGCGGAATCTCCTGGCGATCGACGGAGACGATTTCCTCTGTGGGCACGTCCACGAACCCCCCAGTGGGATCGGGGGAAAGATAAAGCCGCGTGACCCCCGCAAGTTTTTCCTGATGGTCGTGGCGGATAGTGAAGCCGTTGCGCAGGCTCGCGTCGTAGACCACCTGCATTCGCGGGGCCGAAGCATCGGCGGCCCAGGCGGCAGCGGCCAGGGCAATCAGCAGCGGCCCGCGTTTGAGAAGACTGATCATGGATCAGTAGAAACGTGATCGTGCCGGCGAGACGCCGGCGCTACCCGAACAGCACTTCCTCCACCGCCGCGGCCACGCCGTTTTGTTCGTTCGATAAGGTCACCCGCCATCCGTTCTGCTTGAGATCATCGCGGGCATTGCCCATGATAACGGGTACTCCGGCGAACTCAAGCATTTCGATGTCGTTGTAGTTGTCTCCAATGGCCATGACCTCTTCCCGTCGCAGGCCACGGTGCGCGGCCCAGCGCTCCAGAGCGTGTCCTTTAGAACAGCCGCGGTTGAGCACGTCGATGATGATCAGGTCGCGCGCATCGTAGCGGGTTTTGAGCACCGTGATGCGCTCGGCAAAGTCGGCCGCCCGCAGCCGCTCTTCCGCCACCTGCATGCGGGCGATAGTGCCGCAAAACATGGCCTGGATGGGATCGGTCACCAGCGCTCGCTCGATGGGCACCACGAACTCGATGTATTGCAGGTTGTTCTCCACCCAGCGCTGAATGTGCGAGGTCAGCTCGTCGGTACGCTCCAGCGCCAGCGCTCCCTTGCCCTCGCGGTCGAAGGTGAGCACCAGGTTGCCGCGGAAGGGCTCCATGTGCGCGATCATGTCGCGCGCGGTCGGAGCGGGGAACAGGTCGCGGTGAAAAACTTCTCCGCTCAATGAGCGGGTTATGGCGCCATTCGAGCTGATAAGCCAGAGGTCGAACCCGAGCTCTTGCGCGATGGGCACGGCGAACTGGTGGCGGCGTCCCGTGACCAGCACGATCTCGACCCCAGCCTGGTGCGCCCGCTGCAAGGCGTGGAGGTTGGCGCTGGAGACTTGGAATTGTGGATCGACGAGAGTGCCATCAATATCGATCGCGAGCAGTCGAATTGCCGGGTTCACTGCCTGCGATTCTAGCAGGCTCCTGCCTATTCCCAGCCGGCATAGTAGCTGTGCCGCGCCCACACCTGCAGGTTCTTGTCCCTGGTGGTGACTTCCAGCGAGCGCATACCACCGCCGCTCCCCGGGCCGGGCTTGAAGTAAAGGGCATACCCCGTCCTCAGGTCGCGTCGGATGGCGGCAAAGGCCGGTTCTTCCGCAGACCGGTGGATGAAAAACGCCCGTCCGCCGGTGACCCTGGCTAGCTCCATCAGCACATCACGCCCCACGGACCTCGCCGGGCGCGCCGGGGGAGTGATGGTGTAGATGGTGACATTGGCCCGTTGCGCTGCCTGGATCACGTCGAGCAGGCCGTGGGCGCTGACGTTGTCTTCACCGTCGCTGAGCAGCACGATGGCGCGGCGCTGGGCAAGGTAGGGATCGGTGTTGCGCAGTCTATCCGTCGCCGCGATGAGCGCGTCATACACGGAGCTGAGCGGCGCGCCGGCGACCGGCCGCAGACCAGCCTCCAGACCCGCCAGGTCGCTGGTAAGCGGCTGCGTGACTTCCACGCGGTAGCGGAAGCCCACCACCATGGCCTGGTCGGTCTCAGGCCGCAGCACATTGCGCAGGAAGTCCAGTGCGACCTTACGCTCGAAGCCAAGGTTTTTCTGCATTGAGTCGCTCCAGTCGATCACGAGGGCGACCCGCAACGGTAATTCGTCTTCCCGGCGGAGAGCCGTGATGTTGGCACGTATGCCGCTGTCCAGGACCTCCAGATCGTCGGGAAGCAGTTCCGTCACCGGCCTGCCGTTGCGGTCGGTGACGGCGAGCTGCACCGCTACCTATTCCACCTGGCGGTGGAGGGTCAACGGCGCGCTCTCGGTTGTCCCTGGATAGGACCTCAGAGCATCAAAAGCCAACTGCTGTTGCGCGAATGCTGTGGCGGCGAAACCCAACAGGCAGAGCCCGACGGCGAATACTTTGCTGCGCACGGATCTCCTCCTCGCGAGGGTGGCAGACCCCGGGCACAGCAGTGCCTTGTGTCTGGCTTCAGAGTTTCCCCCGCCGGCGCCGGTTGTCCGCCGACGCCGACCCCCACAGATGAGACCGCTGCAGCGCAAGCATCGCTGGCTGCAAGCTAAGAAAGTATCGGCATGTTATTAGCAACGGCCTTAGAAATTGGACATTACCGTGGTACCGCTACGTGATTGTCGAGGTTCCTCCTTCCCCATTCCTGAAGGGCAACTGCGGCTTTGTTACACTGCCCGGTCATGGCGAAGATCGCCTTCCTGGAATGCTCGAAGTGCGGCGCGCGGCTCTCAGCGGACGAGCCGCGGACTATTTGTCCTCAGGATGGCGGCCCGCTCTGCGTTCGCTATGACCTCGAAGCTCTCCGCAGCCGCTTCTCGCGCCAGATGCTAGCCGGTCGCGTGGCCTCGATGTGGCGCTACGCCGAGGTGCTGCCCGACATCGAACCTGTCACCCTTGGCGAAGGCTTCACGCCCATGCTGCGCAGCCGCCAGTACCCAAACGTCCTCATTAAAGATGAAGGTCTGAATCCTACGGGTACATTTAAGGCGCGCGGGCTGTGTGCGGCCGTGACCATGGCTTCCGCTTATGGGCTGAAGAAGCTGGCTATTCCCTCAGCGGGAAATGCCGCCAGTGCGCTGGCCGCATATGCCGCCGCGGCCCGGATCGAGGCCCACATTTTCATGCCGCGCGATGTGCCGCAGGCCAACCTGGTCGAGTGCCGTACCTATGGCGCCCACGTCACGCTGGTGGACGGACTTATCAGTGATTGCGCGCGCCTGGTCGCCGAGCGGAAGCAGGCCGAAGGCTGGTTCGACATCTCCAGTTTGAAGGAACCGTTTCGCCTGGAAGGCAAGAAGACCATGGGCTACGAGGTGGCCGAGCAACTAGACTGGAAGCTGCCCAGTGCCATCATCTATCCCACGGGCGGCGGGGTTGGTTTGATCGGCATGTGGAAAGCCTTCGAGGAGATGGAAGCTCTGGGCTGGATCGACAAAATGCGGCCGCGTATGGTGGCCGTGCAGTCAACCGGTTGTGCTCCCATTGTTAAAGCATGGGATGAAGGCAGGACTGTGTCGGACCCGTGGCCCGATGCTGCCACGCTGGCGGCCGGTCTGCGCGTGCCCAAAGCTTACGGCGACTACCTGATTCTCGACATCCTGCGGAAGAGCCAAGGCACCGCCCTCGCGGTGAGCGACGACGAAATCATGGATGCTCTGCGCACCTGGGCCACCGAAGAGGGCATCTTCGCCGCGCCGGAGGGCGCAGCCGCGCTGGCCGCCTATCGCCGCCTGCTGGCCGGCGGATTCTTCAAGCCGGGGCAGAAAGTCGTGCTCTTCAACACCGGCTCCGGCCTGAAATACATTGACGTGATCGCCGCCGCGGAGAAAAAAGCGCCTCAGTCGCGGGCCATTGGCGGGATCATTGGACCGTATTGAACTGGTGATTTGCGATTTGTGATTGGAAAGGCGATATAAATGGGCCAATGACTCAGTGGCTCAATGACCCAATCTTCCCGCTGCTGTCTGGTCTGCTAGAATGATTGCTCAGTGGGGCTATAGCTCAGCTGGGAGAGCGCATCGTTCGCAACGATGAGGTCGTCGGTTCGATCCCGACTAGCTCCACCAGCATTTCTCCTGAGGTCCCTCGCTCAAACACCCCAGCGAACCAAAACCGGGTTCGCCGGGGGCCCCGGTTGCGCTCGGGATTTCGCCGGCGGGCTCCCGCTACGCTCACGCCCGCCAAGCGGCTCAAGTTCGATCCCGACTAGCTCCACCAGCATTCCTCCAAGCTCGCTGATTACTTCGCGGTAACCGCCGGCATTAAGAGTCGAGTAAACCTCGCCCAGGACGGGATTGCACAAAAAACGGGCTTGCATCGCTTGTAGTGCAAGCGTATGCTTGCGCGTCGTGTCACGGCCCTGCGGTTCGAGGAGCGCCACCCTTGGCCACGGACAAGCGCGGACAACAGATCCACGACGCCATCGCCCGCCGGGATGCGGCCACGCTGCGGCGAATGGCTGAGGCCGCTGATCGCGAGGAAGGCCGTATGTGGCTGACGCTGCTGGCGCGCATGCTGGAGCTGGATGCCGGCCGCCGGCGTCGCCAACGGATTGGGCCACGCGCTGTCCTGGCATTCCCATCCACGCGCCGAGCCGGCGTGAGGCGCGCCGTTTAGCCCTTCGTCATCGGAAAACCCTTTTCCCGCCAACCTCGCACGCCGCCGTCCATGGACAGGACGTTGGTGTATCCCATCTTCTGCAGGTTGTCGGCGGAGAGCGCCGAGCGGAAACCTCCGCCGCAATAAAGGACAATGAGCGTTTTGGGGTCGGGCACACGCTGCTCGATATCGCGCTCAATCACGCCCTTGCCCAGGTGGATGGCGCCCGGCAGGTGGTCTTTGGCGTATTCGCTCTCTTCGCGCACATCGATCAGCACGAACTTCTCTCCGCGGTCGAGCCTGGCCTTGACTTCATCCACATTGGTTTCGCGGATACGCTGCTTGGCCTCGTTGACCAGCTTCAGAAAACCGGACGCATGTTGCATGAGGACCTCCGCGCTTGGACCGACAGTATCTCCATTGCGGCCGACGGGTGCAAGTGGCCCGCCCTTGATTCTCCGTTTGACCCTGCCCATACAATCTCGATGGACAAAGGTGCGATCATGGACGATTCGATGGCTTCTCCGCGAAGCTCTGGCCGAGGCGAAACTTGGGCTCACGGTGGCGAGGTAAATTTGTAACGCTTACGATGGAATCCATTCTGCTGAAAACCCAAAGACTCCTGCTAAGGTCTGCCACCCCTGAGCTGGCCGCAGCCGATCTTGGCAACCGTTCTGACTTTTCGCGATTACTGAGTGCGCACATTCCTGAAGACTGGCCGCCTCCGTTGAACGACGACAATTCCAAGACATTTACTCTGACCTATCTGCAGGAGAATCCCGACGCCGCAGGTTGGTCAACCTGGTACTTTCTGCTGCCCAGCGAGAACGACGGAAGCTCGCAAGCTGTAGGCATTGGCGGATTCAAGGGAAAGCCCTCCCGGGGCATGGTTGAAGTCGGGTATTCCATCATGCCCGCCTACCAGCGACTGGGCCTCGCGTCGGAAGCAGTCGCCGCGCTGATTGATTGGGCATTCTCTCATCCCGAGGTGCACCTCGTGACGGCGGAGACCCTGCCTTCCCTGCTAGCCTCGATCCGCGTTCTCGAAAAGAATGGTTTTCATTTGCTCGGCGAAGGCTCTGAGGCAGGCGCGATCCGTTACGGTCGCCAGAGAATGTCCAGTTGAACTCTGGTTAGGACGATTGAAGGAGAATGCGATGGCAAATTTCATCCGCGGAATGATCGTTGGAGCGATCGCGCTGGCGGCGGCGGGGTACGGCTATACGCGCTTCGGGTTCGTCGATCTGCGCGCCGACCAGAACCCCTCGGCGTTGGAAGAGCGCGTCGCGGGCCAGGCGATTGACGAGTCCATCGAGCGTCACGCCCCCCGACAGAAGAACCCGCTCCCGCCTACGATGGAAAACCTGCTGAGCGGGGCCCGGCTCTATCGTGACAAGTGCTCCGATTGTCACGGCAGCCCCGTGAACCCCAACAGCGATTATGGGCGTTCCTTCTATCCTCGGGCGCCACAATTCATGAAGCAGGCTCCGGACCTGCCTGACCACGAAAATTTCTACATAATCAAGCACGGCGTGCGCTGGACCGCCATGCCCGCCTGGGGCAACGTCATGACCGACAGCGAAATCTGGCAAGTAGTCCTGGTCCTGAACCAGTTCGAGAAGCTACCGCCCGAGGTCAGCGAAGAGCTGAAAAAGCCAGTGTCTGCAAAGTAGAGGGGCAAGCTCCCTGGGCGTTGCTGCGCCTGGCGATGGGTATTTCTCTAAACAAGAAAGCCCGCAGTGCACCGGCCCTCCGTGCGTCGGCTGGAAGCCAAGGAGGACATCAACAGTTAGGATCGGTGACTCATGATTGGCGGCCGGATGACTCGGCCAGCTTACCCGGCCGCCCTGTTCGCGTGGAACCGCTGGACGTGAAATAATAGGTCACTGTCCAGCGCGCCTCTCGGGGCCACTCTCGCAACCTCCTCCGAGACCTGGCGCAGAGTCCATCCGCCATTTCGCCGCGCCGCCCGTCCCGGAGGTACCAATATGCGGGTCTTCAAGCTGTTCGTTCCCGTGCTGCTTGCCGTGATCGCGGTGTCTCTGCTCTTCTCGGGCTACCAGGTTCGGCGCGACCGCAGGATCCAGGAGCGCGAACTCTCCCAGCGAGCGAAGCTGCTTGGCGACAGCTTGGATGAAAACCTGACGTCCCTTCTGGACTCGCACCGGGAGCTGCAGCGGCTGGTGGAGCGCCTGGGAACTGGCGAAGGTCTGGAGGGGATTGTAGTTTACGACAACCAAGGGCGCATTCTGGCTGTCAGTTCCGCAGTGGCCAGGCGGCTGCCATCACCTCCTGCTGTAGTGCTGCGCGCCATGCAGAAGGGTGGCGCCACCGGCGAGTTCGCCACCCTGGGAGACAGGCAAATGTACGTCTACGCCGTGCCGCTGGAACGGGACCAGGAAGTGGCGGGCGAGCTGGTCATCGTGCAGGACGCCGCTTATATCGAACGCCAGGGCACGCGCCTGTGGACGTACCTGCTGTTCAGCATTGCGGTGCAGGTGGTCGTGATTTTGCTCATCAGCTTCCTGGTTGTTCGGAGGAGTATCCTGGCTCCGCTGACCCGAATCGCCCAACGGATGCGTGCCCTGCGCATGGGCACAGCCTTACCGGCCACGGCCGAGACCGAGTTGTTCCAGCCCATCACCCGCGAGGTGGCAACCTTTGCCGCCAGCCTGGCGGCGGCGCGCGCTGCCGCCGAGAAGGAAGCGCAACTGCGCGCCACCGCCGATTCCTGCTGGACGGCGGAACGGCTGAGCGTCGCCCTGCGCAACAAGCTGGCCGACAGCCGGCTGTTTGTGGTGGCCAACCGCGAGCCTTACATGCACGTGCGGCGCGGGAAAGGAATCGAGACCATCGTTCCTGCCAGCGGCCTGGTGACAGCTCTGGAGCCTATCCTGTGCGCTTGTGACGGCACCTGGGTGGCGCACGGCAGCGGGGACGCCGATCGCGAGACGGTGGACCAGCGTAACTGCGTCCGCGTTCCTCCGGAGCAGCAGCGCTATACCTTGCGACGCGTGTGGCTCAGCAAAGAAGAGGAAGAGGGGTACTACTTCGGCTTTTCCAATGAAGGCTTGTGGCCGCTGTGCCACGTCGCCCACACTCGTCCCGTGTTTCGGGAGGACGACTGGGAATGGTATCGCCAGGTGAACGTCAAGTTTGCCGATGCCGTCCTCGATGAGATGGCCAGCACCGCCCAGCCGGTGGTGATCGTGCAGGACTACCACTTCGCGCTGCTGCCGCGGCTGATCAAGCAGCAACGCCCGGACGCGCGGGTAGCCATCTTCTGGCACATCCCCTGGCCGAACCCGGAGGCCTTCCGCATTTGTCCCTGGCAGCGCGAGCTGCTCGATGGCCTGCTGGGCGCCGACCTGGTCGGGTTCCACATCCAGGGGCACTGCAACAACTTCCTGCAAACAGTGGACGCGGCGCTGGAATCGCGCATTGATCGGGAGCATTTCGCAGTGAACCGCCACGACCACCTTACCGCGGTGCGTCCGTTTCCCATCAGCGTGGTGTGGGACGAGCAGGCGCCGAGCGAAAAGCCCAAGCCGGTGCACAAACAGCAATCGGCCCTGCTGAATGAGCTGGGCGTGGAGGCGCTCTTCCTGGGCGTGGGCGTGGACCGCGTGGATTACACCAAGGGCATCCTGGAGCGCTTCTTCGCCATCGAGCGCTTCCTGAAGAAATATCCCGCCTACCAGGGCAAGCTGACCTTCGTGCAGATCGGCGCGCCCAGCCGCACTCACATCAAGCGCTATCATGAGCTGCTGGCGGAGGTGGAATCCGAAGTGGACCGCATCAACTGGCGATTCCAGTCCGGCAAGTGGAAGCCCATCGTCCTCCTTATGCGCCACCACAGCCACGAACAGATCGAACCCTTCTATCGCGCCGCCGATTTCTGCCTGGTGACCTCGCTGCACGACGGCATGAACCTGGTGGCCAAGGAATTCGTCGCCGCCCGCGACGATGAGCAGGGTGTGCTCGTGCTCAGCGCCTTCACCGGCGCGGCACGCGAGTTGCACGATGCCTTGATCGTGCATCCCTATGACATCGAACAGATGGCCGATGCCATCTTCCGCGCCCTCGAGATGGAGCCGGGTGAGAAAAAGGCGCGCATGCAGCGCATGCGGCGCGCGGTCAGGGAAAACAACGTCTATCGTTGGGCCGCCACCCTCATCGGGGAACTGTGCGAAACCCGCATCGGTGGGGGAGAAAGCGCTGGCGATGAGGACCGGGCGGTGGCGGTGCGATGAGCGCGCGCTGGGCGGCACTGGCCTGTGATTATGATGGCACGCTGGCCGACCACGGCCACGTTCGCCCGGCCACGCTGGTGGCTCTGCGCCGGGTGCGTCGCTCCCGTCGCAAGCTATTGCTGGTCACGGGGCGCGAGCTCGACGCATTCCTCGGCGTCTTTTCCCGGCTCGAGCTATTCGACCGCGTGGTCGCCGAGAATGGCGCCCTCCTCTACGATCCTGCGACACACAAGCGCCGCCTGCTGGCCAGCAGGGCGCCGCGCGAGCTGGTCGCCGCGCTGCGAACGCGCAGGATCGAGCCTCTCTCCATAGGAAATAGCATCGTCGCAACCTCACGCGCGCAACGGCACGTCGTGTCCGAGGTGATCGACGATTTGGGACTGCCGCTCCAGGTCATCCTCAACAAACGCTCGCTGATGGTGCTGCCTCCGGGCGTGAACAAAGCCACCGGGTTGAGGGCGGCGCTGCATGAGGTCGGGGTTAGACCTGAAAACACCGTGGGCATCGGCGACGCCGAGAACGACGAAGACTTCCTCGCTCTCTGCGGCTACTCCGCCGCCGTCGCCAACGCGCTCCCTGCTCTTAAGCGCAAGGTTGGTCTGGTCACCACGGGCAGCCACGGCGAGGGCGTGGTCGAACTGGTAAATCACCTGCTGAACGGGGGTTTCGTTCGCCGCGGGTCACTTGGATGCAGGTGAGCCATGTCAGCCCCAAGAAGGTTTCCCATAGTCGCCAATGGCCACGACGGTATCCAAGAAAATGGTCTGGATTCCTTCCAATTCTTGGAATTAGGCCTCTGTGTTGCTAAGGTCGCTTTCGGGGGAGAATCTCCATGGCCACGACGGAGATGAGTGTGGTGGCGCACCGCCAGGCGCGGGCTCCGTTTCATTTCAACTCGGCGGCTCATCTGATCCGTATTGGCCGGGAAAAGGCCAGCAATCTTTCCGAACTGCTGAGTGCGCTGAAGGTCTGCCCGGACGAATCCATCTTCCAGCACACCTTCCAGACTCTGCGCGAGCACCACTTCATCCGCGAGGGTTTTTCCAACGACTTCGCCCATTGGGCATTCGCCGCCTGCAATGAGGTCGGACTGGCGGAGCGGCTGGCGGGCATCGACATACGCGAGTTCATGTCCATCGCTGCCTTGCGCCAGCGCCTGGTGGACATCGTGGAAAGCTACCTGCAGCAGAATCCACGCGGCCGTGACCGGGCTGCCTTCGAACCTTTCTACTTCTCCGCCTCGGAGGTGATCGTCATTCCCACGCCTTTCGTAGCACGCGACTTGGCGGAGTTTGCCGAGGGCGTCCGCCACGTCAGCCTGACCAGCATCCACTTCCACTTCATCGACGCACGCCTGCGCCTGAGGCTGAACTCGAACGACTTCTCCCTGTGGCTGGAGCACGAGCTGGACCTCGGGCGGCTGGCCGAGCGCATCAACCGCATCGACATCTATACCTCCACGCTGGACGATGTGCGCCGGGCGATCCTGCGCTTCGTGCAGACCGCGCTGGTGAGGTGAGGACGCGACCGCGATGAGCGACGGGAAGAGCACCCAGGACGCTGCCGTGACGAACAGTCTCCCAGCCGAACTCGGCGCCGTGGCGGCGCCGGGCGCGCCTTTAGTCGAGCGCCGACAGCGTCCCCGGCCGAAGATCTCCACCACGCCACCCGCGCCGCCCCCGCCGCCCCGGCTCGCTGACTACGCTCCCATCATCGGCCAGCCGGAACTCGACGACCTGTGTTTTCTTGCGCAGCAGCTTCGTGGCAAGACCGTGAAAATGGTGAACTCCACCGCGATGGGCGGTGGCGTGGCCGAGATGCTGAACCACCTCGTCCCGCTGATGAACGAACTCGAAGTCGCGACCAAGTGGGAAGTGATTACCGGCGGTGACGACTTCTTCGAGGTCACCAAGGGCTTCCACAACGCACTGCACGGCGGTGAATACGCTATCACCCAAGCGGTGAAAGACATCTTCCTGATGTACACCGAGCAGAACCGCCAGCGCATGGAGTTCTCTGAGGATGTGCTCGTCATGCACGACCCGCAGCCGGCGGCGCTAATCCGCTCCAAGCAGCCCGACCGCGGACGCTGGGTGTGGCGCTGCCACATCGATCTCTCCCACCCGAACCCTGAGGTATGGGGGTTCCTGCGCCCGTTCGTGGACCAGTACGATGCCGCGGTGTTCTCCTCACCGGCCTTCAGCCGGCAGCTCGCCATCCCGCAGTATCTCTTCTACCCCTGCATCGACCCTCTGTCGGAAAAGAACAAGGATCTGGAAGAAAGCGCCGTGCAAAAGGTATGCGATGACTTCGGCATAGACCGCAGCCGGCCCATGGTCACCCAGATCTCACGCTTTGACCGGCTGAAGGACCCGGTGGGCGTGATCCGGGCATACAAGCTGGCCAGGAAGTACGTGGACTGCCAGCTCGTGCTGGCCGGCGGCGGCGCCACTGACGATCCCGAGGGCGCAGCCGTGCTGCAAGAGGTGATGGAGGAAGCCGACGACGACCCCGACATCATCATCCTGAACCTGCCGCCCTGGTCAGCCATCGAGATCAATGCGCTGCAACGGGCGTCCACGCTCATCGTGCAGAAATCCCTGAAGGAAGGATTCGGGCTCACCGTGACCGAAGGTCTCTGGAAGGGAAAGCCAGTGATTGCCGGCGCGGTGGGCGGCATTCCGACGCAAGTGATCCACAAACTGACCGGCGTTCTGGTACACTCAGTGGAGGGCTGTGCGTACCAGATCCGCTATCTGCTTACCCATCGCGATTACGCCGCCCAGCTCGGCCGGCACGGCCGCGAACATGTGAAGGAAAATTTCCTGATGACTACCAACGTGAAACGCTGGCTGCTGTTGTTTCAGGTCCTGCTGGGAACTACCAAGCCGCATCCGCCAGAAGCGGGCTAGGGCGGTCTTCAGTTGTCGGCCGGCGAATCCACCTACCGCTGGCTGAACGGCCGGTTCTGGTGCTCGGCCACGATCTTCTTGGCGTTGTCGGCCAGGGCCTTGGCCTGGGGCAGCAGGTCCAGCGCCTTGAGCACCTGCGGATCGGTCTCGGCCCGGACGCGCAGCCCTTCCTGCTGGCCGAACTCGGAGATGAACAGCTCGCTCTTGATGTTGCCCTTGATCCATTCGGCGTTCTCGAGGAGGTCGGCTTCGGTGTAGGAAACCTTCTGCTCGTCGAGGAACTTGCGGAAGTCGTTCATCACCTGATCGTCCACCTCGAAGCTGCGCGCAATGTGGCGGTTGATCAGATAGTGTTTGGCAAAGTTGAAGAAGACGTAGTGCTGCAGCAGCCCGTCCTCGAACTTGTTGGTCTTGGACGTGGGCACCTTCACGTCGGGCGTGATGCCGCCGCCGCCGTACACGGTGCGGCCGCTATCGGTCAGCTTCACCTCGTGGGCGCCATTATCGGCGTCGCCCTTGTTGTAGTAGTAGTCGTAGAGCGAGAGGCCGGTGTAGTCGCGCTGGATCAGACGGCCGCTCGGCGTGTAGTACTTGGCTGTGGTGAGCGCCAGGCCGGTGTTTTCCGAGAGCGGATAGACCGTCTGCACCAGACCTTTGCCGAAGGTGTTCTCACCGACCACCAGGCCGCGGTCGTGGTCCTGGATGGCGCCAGCGACAATCTCGGCCGCCGAGGCTGTGCCGCGGTTCACGAGCACCACCAGCGGATAGTCCTTGCCGGCGTTGCCGTGGCTGGCGCGATAAACCTTCTCCGCCGAAGCCCGCCCGTGATGCGAGACGATCACCTGTCCCTTCTTCAGGAACTTGTCGGCCACGCCCACCCCCTCACTCAAAAGACCGCCGGGGTTCTGGCGAAGATCGAGGACCAGGCCCTTGAGGTCGCCGAACTGCTGCAAGGCCTGGGCGACTTCGGTGTCGGTGGTCTCGTTAAATCCGGAGATGTGCATGTAGCCGACGCCGGGCCTGATCATGAAGTGCAGGTCGACGCTGGCGCGCGGGATCTCATCGCGCACCACACTGAAGTCCAGAGGCTTGTCCGAGCCCTCGCGCAGGATGGTGATCCGCACCGTGGTGCCCTTGGGGCCTTTCAGCATTTCGGCCACTTCGCTGGTGGTCAGGTTGTCGGTGGGTTTGCCGTCCACGGCAATGATCACGTCGCCCGGGCGGATGCCGGCGCGATAGGCGGGCGTGCCCACGAAGGGCGCAATCACGATGACCTTATTGTTGCGCGGACCCACCGTCATCCCCACGCCGTAATACTTGCCGCGCTGCTCTTCGCGGAGCAGGGAATAGCTCTTGGGATCGAAAAAGTTGGAGTGCGGATCGAGCACGCGCAGCATGCCGGGAATGGCGCCGTTGTAAATGGCCTTGTCCGGGTTCACCGGCTCGGCGTAGTTCTGCTCCACGATGTTGTAAACCTGGGTGAACTCGCGCAGGCTGTCGCGGACGTCGGTGTCGCTGCCGGGCGCGGCCGGGCTCACCTTCTGCCCGAAAAGCGCCCCCAGAAATCCACACAGCAGGAGAACGAAGACCACCAGGAAAACAAAGCGACGAGAACCACGTGCCATGATGCTGATCCCTCTTGAGCGCGACTCCCCAGCGGGCGGAGCGAGCGGGTTATCCGAAGTATAACATGCTTATTTTCTGGGTCTGGAGGGCCAAAGGGTAACTCCCCGGCTCCAAGAAAAGACCCCCGAGCGCTCCTTGTAGGATGCAGATGCCGTCGTTACCGCTGCGGTAAAGTTCCGCACAGACCCTGGCTAGCCGCCGTTCACACCGCTCAGAAACCCACCAATATGGCCGGTCAAAGCCACAAGCATGACGGTTACAAGTTCCATTGGCAGCCTGTATGCTGACAAACTGCGCTGTGGCTTGCGATGTACTCGGAAGTGCAACCACCAAACCAGCCAGATCAATCCGGTAGAGAGCAGGCCCAACACCAGGTGAAAGAGGAGGATGCCCTTTAGCCTCTTGCCTTCGAGTTGCCACTGCCAGGCCAACACCCCGGTCAATACCGCGGGCGCTGCCGAAATCGCTGCCGTGGTCAAGTTGTAGTAAGCGACCGTCGCCAACCCGCGGCTGTGTCTCCACTCCGCGAGTAAGTCGAAGATTACGGCGGCGACGAACAACGCGATCGGAAAATGGATCAGGACCACGTGTTGCGCGTGTTTGGCGAGCAGCGCCGATCTGGGATCAAAAGGGTTCACTTGTTCTTACTCCCACGCCCCGGGATCACCGCACCACAATCTGGCCGGTCATCTTAGGGTGCACTGAACAGAAGTAGGGATACGTTCCTGGCTTTGTGAACGTGTAGGAAAACCTCTCGTCCGTGTCGAGAACCCTGGACTTGAAAAGCTTGTCGTCGCTGACCACGGTATGCGGCACATCGTCGCTATTCGTCCAGGTAACGGTTGTCCCTGGAGAAACCGTTAAAGTTGCTGGCGTAAAACTGAAGTTATCGATCTTGACTTGGTTGGTAGCGTTGTCCTGCGACCCGGCGCTAGCGCTCTGATCGCTTAGCGCGACAACGCAAACGAGCAATAGCAGTAAGGCAGCCATCCTGAAAACGAAGTGTTTCTTCATTGCCTATCGTCCTCCTAAAGAGCGATTAGATCGCGAGTGGAGAATCGGTGATTGCCAGTGAGTGTCTGCCGCGGACGTAGTTCACATCCGTAACGCCCAGCAGACTACGAAGCTGCTCGGCCGGGACCTTGAGTGGGCCTGGCGAGGGAGCCGTTCCTGGCTGTGGCTGCGGGAAAGCGGTGGACATGGCGGTGTGGAAGGTGACGTTGCCCTCCACTTTCTGCATGGTCTGGTGAATGTGCCCGTTCAGTACCGTCACGGAGCCAAAGCGCTTCAGGTAGGAGAGCGCCTGCGCGCCGTCGTCCGTGCCCCAACCCCACTCCGGGTACACCGCCCACAGAGGAATGTGAGCAAACACGACGATGGGTGTGCTGCTCTTCAAATGCTTGACGTCTTTCTCGAGCCACTCCAGTTGCTCCCGGCCGAGATTGCCCAGCCCGCCGGCCTTGAGGTCCAGAACGTTGACCAAACCAATGAAATGAACGCCCTTTTGATCGAAGCTGTACCAGCCCTCCCCCAGGGCATCCTTTCCAAAGCGTTCCAGATACTGCTTTCCGTTGTCGTTCAGAACATCGTGCTCGCCAGCCACAAAGAACACCCGGCTGGTTTTGAGGCTCTTGAGAACCTGATCCAGGGCGTCGAATTCTTCGGGCTTGGAGAGATGGCTGAGGTCGCCGGTGTGGAGAACGAATTCCGGAGGCGTCGGCAAAGCGTTGATCTTCGCCACCGCCGCCTGCAAGGTGGCGATGACATCGGGATTCGCCGGCTTGTTGAATCCGATATGGCTGTCGCTGATTTGAACGAAACTCAGCTCTCCCTTGAGAGAACCAGTGTGCTCGTGGTTCGAGTGGCCAAGGGCAAAGGACTTCAGCACTCCGCCTTGAAGGACACAGAGTGTTCCCGTGCCTGCCCAGGCCATGCACTTGAGAAAGCCCCGGCGGTCAATTCCGTCATTGTTGTGATCGTGAATGATGTAGTCGGACATGGTCTTTCCGCCTCCTTTACAGTTTGTTCAAGTGTGTCCTATTGGGTTTCCCGGATTTCCGACTGTGCAGTAGGGCTAACTGGACAGGCTCAGGATTTATTCCCGAGGAAAATTCGCGGTTGTGGCGTTCTTGGTCAGAAGATGGAGAGGAGTTAGAGACAGGGCTGTGTGGCCCACTCGACACTTCAAAACAACAAGCAACGGTGGCTTGGCTTACAAACCGTTTCTCATTGACTTAAGTCTTAAGGGGTCCAGAGGAGCGTTTGTCTTGCGGGTGTTCGAAATAGGCGCTCAAGCGCTCGCGAAGCTGCAGGCGCGCCCGCAGAAGGCGTGCTTTGACCGCGGTGATGGAAATTCCCAGAGCCTCGGCGGTCTCGGCGGTCGAAAACCCCTCCACGTCGCGTAGCAGGAAGACGGTACTGTAGTGCTGCGGCAACCCGGCAAGCGCCCGCTCCAGGATGGCGCGCAGCTCCTGCCGGGTATAGATCTGTTCGGGATCGGGCCTCCAGTCCGCAACTTCCTGCTGGAGCGCGCCGTGATCATCGGAATTGTCGTCGCTGAGAGGCACGGTCTCGTGGCCGCGGCGCGCACGCAATCGCATCAGCGCCGTGTTCACCGTGATGCGCGTCACCCAGGTGGAAAACCGCGAGCGCTCCTCGAAACGGTCCAGGTTCTGAAATGCCTTCAGGAAGGCCTCCTGGGCGACTTCCTCAGCGTCTTCAGGCGAGCCCGTGATGTGCTGCGCCATGCGGAACACCATTCCCTGGTTGCGGCGCACTAGTTGTTCGAAGGCCTCCATGTCGCCGGCTTTTGCCGCGTGCACCAGGGTCGTCTCGCTGTCTGCTGCCGCGCGGACGGGGGGCGCAGAGATCGCGTTTTCAGTGGCCGGCATCATCGAACGCGCTCACTTTCCCCGGGGGACCTTCCCTGAGGATCCCTTGGTCATCTGGATAAACCGTCACTACATAGGCCCGCCGCGGCACCGCGTTCACGCGCACGCTGGCGACGATGCGCTGCGCTCCCCTCATGCCGGCGGCGGGCACCTCCGCCAGGCGCGCCCGGGAATCGGCGTCGTAAAAACGAAAAGCCTGAATGCAGTAACTCGTCCTGCCCGCGCCGCACGCGGGATAGCTCAAGAAATTGAAGCTGGTCACCAGGTTCATATCCAGCGTACTGGCGCGCCTCTCTGCGCCCAGCCACGCGCGCAGCAGGAACATCACCACCACACCGATCAGCAACATCTTTTTCATGGCACTTTCCCTAACTGCGAATGGGGGCCGTTACACAATTAGACGACGTACGCTCCGAATCGCTGCCTGACCTGCTCGTAAACTTTTCGTAACGAGGTTTACTCGCGGTGTTCGGGAATAACCAGCCCGCTTTCCAGTTTGCATACTTGGTGGCGGAAACAGCCACGACGAACCAATGAGGAGCAAACCAGCAATGCGAAACACATTTCTGATCGCTACAGTCTTGTTCTGCCTGGCCACCGCTGTGCTCGCCGCGGACCAGAAGAACGATGCGCAGCAGCAACCGCAGCCAACCGAGCAGACACAGATGGCGCGCAACGACGCGGGCGGATCAATGGACCACCTTGCTTCGGCGAAGACCGAGTGCCCGCCGAAGAATAAAAAGCACTCCCAGCGGAAGCAGCAGGATGATCCGGAGGGCGATCCTCAGGCGTCGCAAAACCAGGTGGAGTACGGCGGGGGCGGATAACGCACTTGCCGCCGCAGCCATGACAAAGGAAATCTCAGCCCGGGCTGAGTTTCCCGTGTCACTGTCTCTCCAGAGCAAGCTACTGAAATCGGGAATAACCAAGACCGGTTTCTGGTTTAATACTCCGCACCGTGTGTGCGCATGAGCCGAGTGCCGGTTTCGAAGAGCTGGCGATGCCGCTCTTCGACTCCCTCTACAACTTCGCGCACTGGCTCACGCAGAATCGCGTTGAGGCCGAGGACCTGGTGCAGGAGACCTACGCCAAGGCGCTGCGAGGTTTTGGCTCGTATCAGCCGGGAACGAATTTTCGCGCCTGGATCTTTCGCATCCTGCGCAACACCTTCCTGACCTCGCGCACAGGCCTCGCAGCGACCAAGACCGTGCCGCTCGAGACCGAGGACGATCAGGAGCAGACAGTGGCCGTCTCGCACGAAACGCCGGAATCCATCCTGCTCGAGCAGGCCGGCCAGCAGCAGGTGCAGGCCGCGCTCGAGCAGGTGCCGGTTGTCTACCGCGAGGTGTTGCTGCTGTGCGATGTGGAGGAGATGAGCTATCAGGAGATTGCGAACACGCTTGCGGTGCCGATCGGGACCGTGATGTCGCGTCTCCATCGGGCGCGCAAGGCACTGCGGTCGGCGCTCGAAGAGAGGATGCAGGAGGCGAAGCATGCCTGACGATACCTGGCGGCCCAGGCTCGACCAGTATCTGGATTCCGAGCTCTCGGCGGAGGAGATGCGCGGCATGGATGCGCACCTGCGTGAGTGCGCCTCCTGTGCCAGCGAGGCTTTGCGTCATCTCCAGTTGAAGCGCGCGACCCGCCTCGCGGGGCAGCGCTACGCGCCCAGCGCCGACTTTCGCCGCCGGATCGAGCACCAAGTAGCGGCAAGAAACCGGGCTCGACGCGCCTGGCTGTGGGTCCCCGCCTTGGCCATGGCCATGTTGCTGCTGGCATCGGTTGTGACGGTGGGCCGCTGGTACGAACGCACGCGCTCGCAGCAGTTGCTGGCCGAGCTGGCCGACATCCACGTTGCCGATCTGGCATCCTCGACGCCTGTGGATGTCGTCTCCTCTGACCGGCATACGGTCAAGCCCTGGTTTCAGGGGAAACTGCCCTTCACCTTCGACCTGCCAGAACTCCAGGCGACCGGTTACAAGTTGGTAGGTGGCCGTGTTGCCTACCTCGAACATGAGCCCGGCGCGCATCTGCTCTATGACGTGGGCGCACACCACATCTCGGTCTTCATCTTCCGTGACAGTCCCGAGATCGAACAGTTGTTTCCTACGCGCGATTCCTCTGGTCGCGTCCTCTCATTCCATGTGGAGTCTTGGGCCTCTGGCGGATTGCGATATTTCGTCTTCGGCGACGCCAGTCCGGAGGCGATCCAAGGTCTCAGCCGCCTGCTCAAGCAGGCCGGGGCGTGATCTAGTCGTCCTTGCGTTGGCCGTAGCCCCAGCAGCTAGTATCATGTAGCCATGAACCTCGGCCCGGAGATGCTGTTTTTGTTGATTCTGGCCTTCTTGTTGTTCGGGCCCAAGAGGCTGCCAGAGATGGGCCGCAAGCTCGGCCGCGCCCTGGCCGAGTTCAAGCGCGCCTCGAATGAGTTGCGGGGACAACTGGATAACGAGATGAGGCAGCTCGAAGCTGAGGAGCGCGAGAAGAAGATCTCGCCGCCGGCTCCCGCGAACACCGTGGCCGCTTTGCCCGAGACTGCGTCCGCCCCAGCCGCCGTTTCTGCTTCTGCCCCCGGCGCAGCCGTGGCCGCCGATTCCGATCCCCATCCCTCACCGGGTCCGGGGGTAGAAGGTGCCTGAGACCGAGCCGGAGACGGAAACCAAACCGGAGCTCCCCGGCATGAGCTTCCTCGAGCACCTGGAGGAACTGCGGCGGCGCATCATCTACTGCGCGATCGCCGTGGCTGTGACCTTTCTTGTAGGCTGGTGGAAGGCGGATCGCATCTTTGCCTTCATGCAGGGACCGATCGTCACGGCCCTGCACGCTCATAAGCTGGACGAGAAGCTCGTCTATACCAACCCGGTTGACCCGTTCAACATGTACCTGAAAGTCGGGTTCATCGCCGGATTGTTCATCGCCTCGCCGTTCGTGCTTTACCAGGTGTGGGCCTTCATCGCGCCCGGACTTTACCGCAACGAGAGGCGCTACGTTCTGCCCTTCCTCTTCTCCACGGTGGGGTTGTTCCTGGCAGGGGGCGCGTTCGGCTACAAGATCGTGTATCCGGCCGCGCTGGATTTCCTTATCGGCTACGGCGCGCAGTTCCAGCCCATGATCACCATCCACGAGTACACCAACCTGTTCCTGACGGTGATCCTGGGGATGGGGATCGTCTTCGAGATGCCCATCCTGATCTTCTTTCTCGCGCTGATGGGGATCGTGAGCGCCGGCTGGATGTGGCGTAACCTGCGCTATTCCATCCTGGCGATCTTCATCATCGCGGCCATCGTAACCCCCACCCCCGACATCCTCAATATGTGCATCTTTGCCGCGCCCATGCTGGCGCTCTACGTGCTCAGCATCGCCATCGCCTGGATGGTCCACCCCAAACAGCGCAAGGCCCGCGCGGCCAAAGCCAAAGCCCCAGCATGATCGTTACCGATAAGCGCAGAAGATGGCTGGCGGCCGCTGTGCCAGCCTTGCTGATGCTGGTATTTGCCCCGCTGGCCCTCCAACGCCTGGGACGCCTTCCTGAAACGCCTCCAACCGAGGCCGCAGCGTCACCTCGGGCACTTTTGGCGAGCGCAGGAACTCCCGCCGGCGACCTGCCGCACATCAACGCAGCGCGCGCCATGCAATACGTGCGGGAAGTGGTCGCCTTGGGACCGCGTCCCATCGGCAGCGACCCCCACAGGAAGCTCGAGGCCTATCTGCTGGCGCACCTGAGGGGCGTGACCGTCGAACACGACGACTTCACCGCCTCCACTCCGGCGGGCAGCCTTCCCATCCACAACATCATCGCCAAATTTCCCGGCGCCAGGCCGGGTGCTGTGGTTATCGCCACGCATTACGACACGCTGCTGCGGGTGAAGGGGTTTGTCGGCGCCAATGACGGCGGTTCCGGCACCGGCCTGCTGCTCGAGCTTGCCAACCAACTACGTGGAACTAAGCGCAACGGATATAGCGTGTGGCTGGTGTGGCTGGACGGTGAGGAAGCAGTCCGCCAGTGGTCGGACACCGACAGCCTCTACGGCAGCCGGCATCTCGCCGAGAAGTGGCAGAAGGATGGGACCATCAGCCGGATCAAGGCCTTTCTGCTGGCCGACATGATCGGCGACGCTGACCTCAACATCGATCGCGACCAGAACTCCACCGCCTGGCTCGAAGACCTGGTCTGGCAGGCAGCCAGCAGGCTGGGCTACCAGTCTCACTTCTATGCGCGCGAGAATGCGGTCACCGACGACCACATTCCCTTTGCCAAGGCGGGCGCTCCTGTCGCCGACCTCATCGACTTCGACTACGGTTACAACAACGTCTTCTGGCACACCACCCAGGACACGCTCGACAAGCTCAGCCCCAAAAGCCTTGAGATCACAGGCGAGGTGCTGCTCGAGACCGTGTGGCTGCTGGATCAGAAGTAGAGAGTGGGACGAGGGTGCCCCACATCTGCCCGTTTTTTTTGCAGATGTGGGTCCTTCTTAGCGGGTCCGCGTGAATGGACGTCAGCGGACTTTTTCCAGCACCTCTTTCACTTTCTCGAGTAGCGCGGCGGCGGGATACGGCTTGGGGAAAACTTCAAATCCTTCCAGCGACATCCGATAGAGAAGTCGATCATCGTCGATGAGGCCGCCCACCATGAGGACGTTGAGTCCCTGACACCGGGTGCGCAGGAATGTGGCGGCGTCGTAGCCCGGAATGCCCTCCACGTAGGAACGGATGATGAGCAGATCGGGCGTTAACTCCTTCAACCGGTCAACAGCGCTCCCCAAGTCACCTACGGCCACAACCGAATAGCCGCCGTGCTCCAACGCGTCGCGAATCACCGAGCGCACAACCGGATCGGAAGTCAGAAGCAGAATCTTGTTGCCCACCGCCTTCATGGCGGCGGAAGTGTATCCGGGGACGAGCAACGATCTCAAGGGCTGCTAGACTGACGCCCATGCTCCACGCCGTTACCGGCGCCTTCGGCTACACCGGCAAGTACATCACATGGGAGCTGCTGGCGCGCGGCGCGCGCGTGCGAACACTGACCCGGCCGCATCAGGACCGACCGAACCCCTTTGGGACACAAATCGAGATCGCGCCCCTCGACTTCTCGAACTTCGACGAACTGGTTCGAAGCCTCGGGGGAGCGAGCACGCTCTACAACACCTATTGGGTGCGCTTCCCGAATCGCCATACCACCTTTGATTCCGCCGTCGAGAACACGAAGACGCTGATCCGCGCCGCCAGGCAGGCGGGCGTCCGCCGGGTGGTCCAGATCAGCGTTTCCAATCCCGCGCTCGATTCTCCCTATGCCTACTTTCGCGGAAAGGCGCAGTTGGAGAAAGCGCTGGTGGAATCCGGGCTGTCCTACGCCATCATTCGCCCCACCGTGATCTATGGCCCCGAGGACATCCTTATTAACAACATTGCCTGGCTGCTGCGGCGCTTTCCGGTGTTCGCCATCCCGGGTTCAGGCGCGTATTGCATCCAGCCGGTCTCCGCGGAAGACAACGCCAGTCTGGCCGTGGACGCCGGCGAGCGTGAGGACAATCTCGTGCTCGATGCGGCCGGCCCGGAGACCTACACCTATGAGGAGCTGGTGAGGTTGATTGCCAGCAAAGTTGGCAGTAGCGCGCGCCTGATCCACCTGCCTCCAGGACTGGTCTGGGTGTTGGCGTGGCTCTTGGGACGGACCGTCAACGACGTCCTCCTGACTCGCGAGGAGATCGGAGCCCTGGTGGACGATCTGCTGGTCTCGCACCATCCGCCGACTGGGAAGGACCGCTTCAGCGACTGGCTTGAGCACAATGCTCGCAGGGTCGGCACCCAGTATGCCTCCGAGTTGCGCCGCCACTTCCGCTGAGCCTTGGTGGTATTCATCTCCCTGAACCCCACAACCCACTAGAAACTCGAAACTGGAAACTCGAAACTGCCTGCATGCAGCTTTCTGGGGCCGACTGGCTTGTCATTGTCGCCTATTTCGCGATCAATCTGGGGATCGGGTTCCTCTACTACCGCCGCGCCAGCGGCAGCGTGAGCGAGTACTTCATCTCCGGACGGAGCGTGCCCTGGTGGCTGGCCGGCACCTCGATGGTCGCGACCACCTTCGGCGCCGATACCCCGCTGGTGGTCACCGGCATCGTCTATCGCTACGGCATCGCCGGCAATTGGCTATGGTGGACCATGGCCCTCAGCGGCATGATGACCGTCTTTTTCTTCGCCCGCCTGTGGCGGCGTGCCGGGGTGCTCACCGACATGGAGTTCGCCGAACTGCGCTACGCTGGACGCCCAGCGGCTTTTCTGCGCGGCTTCCGCGCGCTCTACCTTGCGCTGCCGGTCAATACCATCATCATGGGATGGGTCAACCTGGCGATGGCCAAGATCCTCGAGTTGACGCTGGGCGTCAAGCGGCTGCAAGCGGTTATGTTCTGCCTGGCGATGACCGTGCTCTACACAACCATCTCCGGTCTGTGGGCGGTGCTGTGGACCGACTTGCTGCAGTTCGTTCTGAAGATGGGGATGGTAATCGTGCTGGCCATCTTCGCGGTGCGCGCCGTCGGCGGTATCCATGGGCTGACGGCACGGGTAGCCGCACACGATGCCGCGACCGGCTCCCAAACGCTGGCGTTCGCGCCCGACTGGACCTCGGGATGGTTTCTGATGTTTCTGGTGTACCTGAGCGTGAACTGGTGGGCAAGCTGGTATCCGGGCGCAGAGCCGGGCGGCGGAGGCTACATCGCCCAGCGCATCTTCTCGGCGAAGAACGAGAAGCATTCCCTCGCCGCCACGCTGTGGTTCAACCTTGCGCATTACGCGCTGCGTCCCTGGCCGTGGATCCTGACCGCGCTGGTAGCGGTGGTGCTCTATCCCAGCCTGCGCGATCCCGAAGTCGGCTACATCCAGGTGATGATCCAGCACCTGCCGGCGAGCCTGCGCGGGCTGATGCTGGCTGGATTCGCGGCCGCTTATATGTCCACCATCGGGACACACATCAACCTGGGGGCGTCCTACCTGATCAACGATTTCTACCGCCGCTTCGTCCGGCGCGACGCCGCCGAGCAGCACTATGTAGAAGCTTCGCGAGCGGCAACGATTGTGGTCACACTGCTGGCCGCTGTCGCGACTTACTTTATGAGCTCCATCGAAGTGGCGTGGAAGTTCTTGATCTCGATCGGTGCCGGAGCGGGGCTGGTGTTCATGCTGCGCTGGTTCTGGTGGCGCATCAACGCCTGGTCGGAGATCAGCGCCATGAGCGCGGCGGGGGTCTCATCACTGCTGCTGCAATCGCGCGTGGCTACCGGCGTAGTCGAGCGCCTACGGTCCATCGATCCCAGATTGCCCGCCGGCCCGCTGAATGCAGCCGATCCCCATGGCTTTGCCTGGCTGATGATCCTGACCACGGCGTGCACGACCATCACTTGGCTCGTGGTCACTTTTCTTACCCCGCCCGAACCGATAGCCAAGCTGCGCGAGTTCTATGAGCGCGTGCGCCCGGCAGCCGCTGGATGGCGTTCCGTCGCGGGTCTCGAGCCGGCAAAACAGAACCTGTTGTGGTCCGCCGCCGATTGGATTGCTGGTTGCGGTCTCATCTACTGCTCGCTATTCGGCATCGGCTACGTCATCTTCGGGCACGCGGGGAAGGGAATTGCCCTACTGGCCACCGCCGTTCTCTGCGCTACGTTTATCTTTTGGGACCTCGGCCGCCGCGGATGGGATGCGCTCAGCGGAGAGAAGTGAAACGTTTTGGCTTTACCATCCTCAACGCCGCGCCGACGCCACGATTGTTAGTGAGAAGGCGATTTTGCGCCAGCTACACCCCCCTCGCCGCGTCGTTGGGTGGCCGACGCCTCATAGCCACTACAAACCGGCGGCCCTAAAAAAGCGTGTGTGGCGGACGTGGTGGCTTAATGCGCCAAAGCATCTCTTAAACTCTGTGTGGGAATATCGACGTTGAAATATGCCGTTACTTCGCGCCCCTTGTCGCTCATGTCTTTGCAAACCATGATGTCATAGGTATGACCGTCCTTGTGGCTCAGGCTTTGCTTTGTCACCTGCATATTGCTGAACCGAAGAAAGGTATATTCCTCATGAACATTTATGACCACGAAAGCATCCTCTTCTGAGTGGCCGCGTTTATTCTCCTGGATTGAATCCAGCAGGCCACGTATTACCGCCTTGTGGAATTCTGCCTTCTCTTTGTTTCCGGATTCCGAGTTAGCTATGAAAGCGACATAGTGCAGCTCGGCATCCACAAAGACCTTTTCCAAAATTTGATTGACCTTCCTCAGCGCTTGGTCGAACTTCTTGTCGTTGAGAAGAGAGAACAGCAGCTTAATGTCGTCCGGATCCGCCTGACACTCGTACTTGCTTGCAGCACAGTTGAGGCGCAGCGCCTTGAACTCAATTTTCAAATCGCCCGATTTTAGCTGCTGCAGCGCTTTTTCATAGTTAGCCGTTGCGGCTGGATTGTCCTTCCCGTGAGCAAGAGCAGTACACAACAGCACGACCGCGAGTTTCCACAGCAGCCTTCGTGTCTTCACTATGCTCCTCTTCTCAGCCGTCTCTCGCTTTTCACGTCAACAATTTACGCCGAACCGGGCGAGAGTTCCACGATTGTTGTTGGGCGCTAGTCGAGTGATTCCAGTCGCTTAGAGGCATTTTGCCGGAGCGAACCGGCAGGCGGTCTAGCTTTACAATGGCCCAACATGCCGCCCAACTGGGTCTTCTGGGTCGTCTTCAACGCGTTCGTGCTGTTGATGCTGGTCCTGGACCTGGGCGTCTTCCACCGCAGGTCGCACGTCGTCCACTTCAAGGAAGCCATTGCCTGGACCTTCGTCTGGGTCTCGCTGGCCGGACTGTTTGCCCTGCTGATCTACCTGTTCGGACATCACATGGTGCCCAGTCCCACCCGGCCCAACCACGTGCTGGCGCTGGAGTTCGTGACCGGCTACCTGATCGAAGAATCGCTCAGCATGGACAACCTGTTTGTGTTCCTGCTGATCTTCCGCTACTTCGCGGTTGACCGCGAGCACCAGCATTCTGTCCTTTACTGGGGCATCGTGGGCGCGCTGGTGATGCGGGCGGCGTTCATTCTGGGCGGCGTGACGCTCATCAATCGCGTGCACTGGTTCATTTATTTGTTCGGCGCCTTCGTCGTTTATAGCGGAATCCGGCTTTTCGGCGAGCAGCAGACCGAGATCCATCCGGAAAAAAATCCGGTGCTGAAACTATTCCGCCGGTTTGTACCTATCTCGGAGCAGTACGAAGGCCGGAAGTTCTTCGTGAAACGCGGCGCGCAGTGGATCGCCACCCCGCTGGCCGTGGTGCTCATCGTGGTCGAGACCACGGACGTGATGTTTGCGACCGACTCGATCCCGGCCATCCTGGCCATCACGCGCGATCCCTTCATCGTCTACACGTCGAACGTATTTGCCATTCTCGGGCTGCGCTCACTCTACTTCGCGCTTGCCGGCATGATGGAGGTCTTCCATTACCTGCATTATGGGCTGTCGGTGATCCTCATTTTTATCGGGGTGAAGATGCTGTTATCGGAATTCTTCCAGATTCCGATCGGGGTGGCGTTGTCGGTGGTGGGAGGGATCCTGATGGTCTCGGTGGTGGCGTCGCTTTTGTTTCCGAAGAAGAACACCGCGGCGTAGAGACGCAGCATGCTGCGTCTCTACATTCCGGTAGAACATCCCGCTATTCGAATCGGATGGAATCTCCGCGCACGATGGAATGCTTCTTGAAGCGGGCGTCGTTGTGGGAGGGATAGTCGAGACGGTAATGCGCCCCGCGACTCTCCAGGCGGCCCAGGCCGGAGCGCGCGATTAGCAGCGCGGTCTGATAAATGTTGTTGGCCTCGCACTGGCGCCGGCCGGTCATCGCGGGCAGGCAGGGACGCCATTTTTCCATTTGCTCGATGGCCTCGCGCAGCCCGGAACCGCTGCGCACGACGCCGATGTTCTTCCAGGCCAGGTCACGGATGGCACGGATCAGCTCCTCTGGGCCGCGTCCCTCCCGCGTGGCCGGATTTTCCACCGCCTTGCAGCTCTTGGCGCCAGCGTGATTAGGCTTGGCAGCGGCGCTGGGAGTCTCTTCCCGAATCGTCATGCCGGTACGCGCGCCGTACACCAGTCCTTCGAGCAGGGAATTGCTGGCCAGGCGGTTGGCGCCGTGCACGCCGGTACAGGCCACCTCGCCCGCAGCATAGAGACGGGGAAGGCTGGTACGCCCATTTAAGTCGGTGCGGACGCCGCCCATAGCGTAATGCGCCGCCGGACGCACCGGGATCAGGTCGGTGCAAATATCGATGTTGTACCGCAGGCAGGTCGAGCGGATGTTCGGGAAGCGGGCGGCTACATGGCTCGCGTCAACATGCGTCAGGTCGAGGTAGACCACCGGGTCAGCGAGGCGGGAGACTTCGAGCTCGTGGGCGATGGCGCGCGCCACCACGTCGCGCGGCGCCAGCTCCGCCATCTCGTGATATTTGGGCATAAAGCGCTGCATCTCCGCGTTGCGCAGGTAGGCGCCTTCGCCGCGCAGCGCCTCCGAGAGCAGGAACCGCGGTGCGTTCTTCACGTAGAGCGCGGTGGGATGGAACTGCACGAACTCCATGTCCTGGAGTTCGGCGCCGGCGCGAAAGGCCATGGCCACGCCGTCGCCGGTAGCCACACCGGGGTTGGTCGTCTCACGATACACTTGCCCCAGGCCGCCGGTGGCCAGCAGCACGGCGCGCGCGTGCACCTGGCGCGGTTCGCCGCGGTCGTTCATCACCCAAATGCCGGCCACGCGTCCGTCCAGCACGCACAGGTCGGCGGTGAACTCCCACTCCCAGAAGGAAATGTTCTTGAGCGTTGTCGCCTTGGCGTAGAGCGCGCGCCCGATCTCGCGGCCGGTGGAATCGCCGTGGGCATGAAGGACGCGGGAGCGGCTGTGCGCGGCTTCCCGGGTGAAGGTGAGCTTGGTGCCCTGGCGGTCGAACTCGGTGCCCCAGTCGATGAGCTCCTGGATGCGCGCCGGCCCTTCCTCGACCAACACGCGCGCAGCCTCGGGATTGGAGAGCCCGTCGCCGGCATCGAGCGTGTCTTGCAGGTGCAGGCTGATCTCGTCCTCGTCGCTGAGCGCGACCGCCACTCCGCCCTGCGCGTACCGCGTGGCCGACTCGGTGAGTTCGTTCTTGGCCAGCACCAGCACCCGGCCGGCGGCGGCCAGTTCGATGGCGGCGCGCATTCCCGCCACCCCCGCGCCCACCACGAGGTAATCGGTCTCAGCCGGCACTGCCTTCATAAACAATTCATGTTACCACTGGCCCGTCTGCCATTCCCGTGCCGCTGGGCTATCATGGACTTCCCGTGAAGACCGTCACCATCGCCGTAGAGCCGGTTTACGAAGCGCGCATCGAGAACGGCATCTTGCGCGCGACCGGGACGCAGCTTGCTGAGTTGCGGGCCCAGGGCAGGTTCTCTGTGTTTGTGATCACCACTGCCGTGGTGCGCAGACGCTGGGGAAAAGTGCTGAAAGATTCGCTGAAGCGGGCCAACCTCCGCTTTGAAATTCTGGAGATGGAAGACGGCGAGCGCTATAAGACCATGGCCACTGTTGAGAAGCTGGCCACGCGTCTGGTCGAACGCGGGGCTGATCGCCGTTCGCTCCTGGTCGCGTTCGGCGGAGGTGTGGTGGGCGATGTGACTGGCTTTCTGGCCTCCATCTACATGCGCGGCGTAGACTTCGTTCAGGTGCCGACTACCTTCCTGGCGCAGGTAGATGCGGCCATCGGCGGCAAGACGGGCGTCGATCTCCGCGCCGGCAAGAACCTGCTGGGCAGCTTCCACCAGCCGCGGCTGGTGCTGATTGACCCGGCTGTGCTGGCCACGCTGCCCGAGCGCGAGTATCGTGCCGGACTCTTCGAAGCCGTTAAGTGTGGCGTCATCCGCAATCCGCAGATCTTCGATTTCATGGAGAAGGAGCGCCAAGCCATTCTGCGGCGTGATCCGGCGGCGCTGGAGTGGCTGATCGCGGAATGCGTTGCGGTGAAGGCGGCCGTGGTCGCAGCCGATGAGCGCGAGAGCGGCCTGCGCCGCATTTTGAATTTCGGACACACCATCGGGCACGCGCTCGAGGCCGAGACGGCGTACAAGAAGTATCTGCACGGCGAAGCCGTGGCTTGGGGCATGGTCGCCGCTTCCATCATCGGCGCCGGACTCGAGAAGACCGATCCAGAGACCACCCGGCGCATCCGCGCTGCGGTGTTGGCCTACGCCCCACTGCCGCCGGTGACGGTGCGTAGCCGCAACATCGCGCGGCGTCTGCGTGCCGACAAGAAGACCGTCGATGGCGCCGTCCACTTCGTGCTTCCCGTCGAGATCGGGCGAGTTGAGATCGTAAGCGACGTCCCCGAGCGCGCGGTGCTCCAGGCCATCGACGAATTGCGCACCCTCTCGCAGGCGTGATCTTGCCCACACCTAACCAATCCCCGGCGACGGGCGCCACACCCGCCGGCGCCCACGATCAGCAGGCGGCGCGCGCGGTGCGCGAGATGTTCACCGCTATCGCGCCTCGCTACGACCTGCTCAATCACCTGCTCTCGATGAACGTGGATCGCCTGTGGTGGCGGCGAGCGGCGCGGAGTTTCGCGCATATCCTCGCGCGTCCCGATGCCCGCGTGCTCGACTTGTGCTGCGGCACCGCCGATATGGCGCTGGCGATGCGACGACAACGCGGAACTTCGGCCTCAATTTTCGGCGCGGATTTTTCCCACGCCATGCTGGCCCTGGCCGGACGCAAAGCGCGCGGCCGCATCCAGCTGATGGAAGCCGACGCCCTGGCCCTGCCGCTCGGCGATGCCTGCTTCGATCTGGTCGTCTCTGCATTTGGCTTCCGCAATCTGGCCGATTATGACGCGGGTCTGCGCGAAATCCTCCGTGTGCTGCGACAGGGAGGGGAAGTGGGCATCCTCGACTTCGGCGAGCCCAAGGGAATGCTGGGGAAGATTTACCGCGTGTACTTCCGGCGCGTGCTGCCGGTTGTTGGGACTGTCATTTCCGGCGTACGAGGGCCATATGCCTATCTACCAGCATCAGTCGAGCGCTTTCCTGATCCCGAGCTGATGCTGGAGCGCATGCGCGTCGCCGGATTTGGCGATATTTCATGGACACCTTATACGTTCGGAATTGCGGGGTTATATCGGGGAAGGAAATAAGGTTTCGAAACCTTGCAACCTTGAAACTCTGAAATCTTGCTTTAGCTCGACAGCGTTTGCACTTGCTTCGCCTGTGCTACGGTGCCACCTAGCCTGAAGCTATCCGCCAGCGCTTCTTCGCAGGTATGTTGGATCACGGCCTCGTAATCCTTCCCTAGAAACTCGCGCAGCCGCTTGGTATCCATCAGGTAGGTTCCCGTGAAATAGGGAATAGCCGCGGCCGGGACGGAGGAGATGCCCAGCTTCCACCCCAGGTTGAGCACCATGCGGCAGCCGGCTTTTCCGGGCAGGCGGATCACCCTGGCGCCGGCGATCTTTGCGCAACGCTCGAAGGTGAGCGCCTCGCCCCGTCCGGCTACGTTCAGAATGGTGAGACTCCGCCCTACGTCGGGCCGGCGCAGGATCCACGCCAGCAGGCGGGCCATGTCGTCCACGTGCACGTATTGGAAGCTGGTATCGAGATACTTGCGCCCGTAGGGAATCAGCGCCGGCAGTTTGCGCCCGCGCTTTTCCAGCCAGCGTCCCGGCCATCCCTGTCCGTAGGGCGTGCCGCGCAGGATGTTGATGAGGTAATTGCGCATGCTGGCGCCGGCAAAGATGTGCGGGCGCAGAATGTAGGTGCTGCACGCGCCCAGGGCTTTGGCGCGCGCCTGCGCCACCTGATCGGCCTCGCGCTTGTGGATGGCATAAGGCAGGGTGTGTCCGGCCAAAGGATAGTCCTCGCTCACCAGGCCGGGAAGATCGGATCCATAAGCGGACACGCTGCTGACGTAAACGAACTTCTTGATCACGCCGCCGGTGCGATTCACCACCGAGACCGCTTCCATCACCCGCGCGGTGCCGGCCACATTGATGCGCCACATGCGGTCCACATCCAGGACCCCGGTGCGCACGGGATCGATGACGAACGCCAGGTGCACCACCGATTGCGCCTCCGACTTGCGCAGCAGGTCGATTAATTCATGACACGAAGGTTCTTCTCCCAGGTCGACGGTCTCAAAATGGAAGGACGCATGGCTGCTGAGAACAGTTTGGTCGCGGACCGGATTCAGGTCCAGCCCGAATACATCGAACTCCGGGACCTCGCGCAGCAGGCGCAGCCCGAGATTGCCGGCGATGCCGGTGACGACCACCGTCTTCTCGGGTGCGGACATCGCTTACTTGCTTTGCGGGGGGGCGGCAGGAGACGGCTGCGGAGCCTCGGGCGCGCCCTGGGTTGTCGCCGGCGGCGCAGGCGCGGGCGCAACATGGACCGCTGCCGGTGCCTGTGGCGGTGGCGCAGCCGCTGCCGGAGCGGCGGGCGCTCCCGCGGCCGCCGGCGGAGTCCCACTTGCAAAGTACGCCTCGTTGAGGGTCGGCTTCAGGGAACTGCGCACCTGCTCCATGCGCTCGCGGAAACGCTCCCGTCCCAGCGTGGACTTGATTTCGTCGTGCACCTTGTCCAACGGGACCTGATCTTTGCTGACTACCTTGTAGATGTAAAATCCGGAGGTCTCTTCCAGCAGGGACGAGACTTCACCCGCCTTCAGCGCGAACACCGTGTCTGCCTCCTTAGCCGCAAGGGAGCTGCGGCGCCGTTCTCCCATGTCGACTGTGGGCGGCGTGCCCTTGCTCTTGGCGTCGGTGAAGGCGTCCTTCTGGAGCTTGTCGAAGTCATCCCCGGCAGCGGCGCGCTGCTGGAGCTTCTCCGCCAGGGCCTTGGTTGCGGCGGTGTCCGGCGGCTTGCCCTCCTCGGTAGCAACCATGGGGACGTAGATCCGCAGCAGCTTGGCCTGCTCGTACTTGGCGGCGTTCTGCTGGTAGTACTTCTCGATGTCGGCCTGCGGAACGTCCGCTTCCTTCTGCTGTATTTCGCGGTTATAGGAGCTGGCCAGGACCTGCAACTTCGACAGCCGGAGCTGCTCCTGGACCTTGGGATCTTTCTCGAGGCCGGCCTTGCTGGCGGCATTGGCCATGATCAGCAACTCGGCATACTGTTGCGCCAGCATGCGCCGCTGCGCCGCGGGCAGGTTCGGACGCACGCTGTCGATCAACAGCTCCAGTTGCTTCCGGGTGACCACCGTTTCGCAGGTTGCGGACTTCCCGGCCGCAGAAGCGCCGGCCGCCTTGTTGCCGACAGCCTTGGGAGCAGCCGTTGAACACAGGCCCTTGATGGTGATGACGGCAGTGTTCGGCCCTACTTCCTTGGAGTCCGCCGCTTGTGGCTGAGTGGAGGACGACTTCGCCGGTGCGGCGGCCGCTTTCCCTCCGGTGGTTCTTGGCGTGGCCGTCGGAGACTGGGTTTGCCCCGTGGCGATAAGCGAGCCGAGGCACATTACTGATATCAGCAGGAAAAAGCGCATGGGGTGCTTTCACTCCTTCAAGGTTCGGCAAGGTCTCCGGTCATGCTAGCACAAGCGTCTGCCGCGGGCGGGCGCGCAGCTCCGGTTCAGCGGCGGGCACCACAAGCGTAAAATGCCGGGGGATGGCGGCGTCCAACATCAACGCCAGCGAGATGCGCGGGGAAAAGCGCGCGGTCGCACTCAACTCCGTGCTGGCAGCCATCGCCATCACGGTCTTAAAGGTGGTGGTCGGCGTCACCACTGGCAGCCTCGGCATTCTCTCCGAGGCGGCGCACTCGGGACTGGACCTGATCGCCGCCACCATCACCCTGTTCTCGGTGCGAGTCTCCGACAAGCCCGCCGACGCCGACCATCAGTACGGCCACGGCAAAGTCGAGAACTTCTCCGCCTTCCTCGAGACCGGCCTGCTTTTGCTGACCTGCGTGTGGATCGTGTACGAGGCCATTCGGCGGCTCTTCTTTCACCACGTGGAGATCGAGCCCAGCCTGGCGGCGTTCCTGGTGATGTTGGCCTCGATGGCGGTGGACTGGTGGCGCTCGCGCGCCCTGCAGCGCGTGGCCGCCAGGTACGACAGCCAGGCTTTGCAGGCGGACGCCCTGCACTTCGCGACCGACATCTGGTCGAGCGGAGTAGTTGTGCTGGGCCTGTTGCTGGTCGGGCTGGGACGGCAGCTCGGGATCGGCTGGCTGCGCGACGCTGACCCCATCGCCGCGCTGTTCGTCGCCGGGGTGGTGGTGTACGTCAGTTCGCGGCTGGCGCGCCAGACCATCGACGCTCTGCTCGATGCCGCTCCCCGGGGCGTGCGCGGCCGCATCATCGACGAGGTGGAACGCATGGAGGGCGTGCTCGACGTGGACCGCGTCCGCATCCGCCGCGCCGGAAATCGCTACTTCGCTGACCTTTCCGTCGCGCTGCGCCGCAACGTCACCTTCCAGAAATCAGGACAGGTGGCGGAAGACGTGGCCGAAGCCGTCCACCGCGTGCTTCCCGATGCCGACGTAGTGGTGCATCCCATCCCCCGCGCTCCGCGCGAGGAAAATCTGTTCGACCGCATCCGCGGCGTGGCCGCCCGCAGCAACCTCAACGTGCACGAGGTCAGCGTGCAGGACTTCGGCGGCTTCCTGCACGTGGAGCAGCACCTGGAACTTGACGAGGGCCTGCCGCTCAAGGCTGCCCACGACCTGGTCACCCGCTTGGAGAGCGACATCCGCGCCGAGGTGCCGGAGATCTCCTCCATTCTGACCCACCTCGAGAGCGAGCCGGCGCACATCGAAGCCACGGATGAAATCCGCGATGCCGCGCTCGAAGGCCGGCTGCGCCGCATTGCCGGCGAGTTTCCCGAAATCCTCGACATGCACGAGATCAAGCTGAAACGGGCCGGCAGCCACATCAACGTCTCCTGCCACTGCACCCTGCCGGACACGCTGCCGCTGGCGCGCGTGCACGACCTCTCCACCGAACTGGAAATCCGCCTCAAGCAGGAGGCCCCCGAGCTGTTCAAGGTGTTGATCCACACCGAACCGCAGACGGACAACCGGAGATGACGAGGAACGGGCAGCGCGGGCTGTTTTCCTCCGCTACCTTGGACGACCGTGCGTGAGTTTGCCCAGGACGAACTCCTGGATGATGGCACTGACCTCGCGCTCGGCGGTGCTGGTAGCGAAATTGCCGAATACCAGGCCCAGGCCACGATTCGACTTGGGATAGTAGGTGTTGGAAATGGCCGACGAGGCCAGATCGCCACCCAGACTGGAGTAGTTCGGCTGCCGCTTTCCGTTGTCTCCCCGGCAGACAAATGGGCTTAACAGCGCATGGCGAAGGCGAGACTTATTCGTACCCGTGCCCTGGTAGAAGTAGCGCGGGTCCTGGTGCAGAAGCGATGGCAGGATAGCGCCACCAATCATGACGTCAGTGAAGGCGTCGGCCGCGTTGGCGCCAAATCGCTCGCCGTAGCCTGCCGCGCCCTGCCCGTAATCCGGGGTGTCTCCCGCCTGCTGGACGCCCGAAAGGAAACCTATCCCAAGGAAGGTAATGGGATCGGTGACGACTTTGAAGGCCAGCTTGAACTTCAGCTTCGTCGTCAGCGGCGCCGCGTCGGGATCATAGACCACATAGAAATTGGGGATGATTCCGAAAGTGCGCTGCTGCAATTCCGCCGCAACCTGCTGGGCGGCGATCTCCTCGGTGGAGGGAGTGACAATCACCGTGGTCCGCACCTCCTCGATCTGGAGCTTGCTGTCCAAGGTTTTGTACTGGCCGGGCTTGAGCACCACGGATGATGTCCAGGCGTCAAATCCCTTGGCGCTGATGGTGACGTCGTAGGCAATTCCCGGCTTGACCTCATGGAGATCAAAAAATCCATTGTCGTTCGTCACGACCGTGCGCCGGTCATTGGGGACAGGGCCTTCGAGAACCACAGTGGCGCCGGGGATGGGGTCGTTGTTCACATCGGTTACAGTACCCACAATGTGTCCCGGCTGTGCATCTGGCGCGTCAGCACGCTGCGCCAGCAGGGGCACGGCCAGTAACGTAAAGGCGACTAAGGTCAGCCAAATGTATCGTGCTTCCCCGAGTGCACCCATGTGCCGGTGCGGAGCCGAGGTGTTCGGGAAAAACCGTGCAGGAGTCGAAGAGCGCACCTTTACCCCCCTCCCAGGAAGTTTACTGCAAAAATCGAACTCGAATCCCGTTGCCGATTCTAGAGTTACATTTCTTTACACCCCGCACGGTATACCACTGTCACCGCGGGAGTGCTCGCCCGTTATTGGCGTAAAGCGCAGTGGTGGCGAAGGACGGTGCGGGGCCGTCCCAGGTGTATCCGGCCGCGATGTTCTTCGTGTTCGGCGTATATTTCCACTTCGACAAGTCGCTGTAGATGCCGGTTTCCGCCGGATCGGCAACACGTCGCAGGATGCGGTCCCTTTGTGTCTGCGCCTGGGCCATGTCCTGCTCAAGGCCGGGAGTGCGGAACCCCTGCTCAAGCATGGATTGCTTGCCCATGATGACCGATTCCAGTTCGGATACCGTTCGCATGTGGGCATTCGCCGTTTCCCATTGCTTGAACGTCCGTTCCTCAGCCTGCGGAACCTCCGCCCTCACCGGCGGCTCAGGCTTCTTCGTCCCTATCGCAGGGAGCGCCAGCCCGATCGCCGCTACCGACAACAAGAGTGCCTTCTGCACGAGTCCCCCCGTGCCCTGATCTTGGGGCGCAGAAAATCCTGGTCTCCGGGGTTTGCACCCCCCCCAGCGAAGCGGAGGTCCAGGTCCAAGTTCATTGTCGGTTCCCATTCCGATAGGTGCCAGTTACGGAAGACCGGCACACATGTCCGGATGGGTTCTCAGACTTGAGAGGGACGACGGCGCAGAGGGAAGTTCGCAGGACCTGGGGAGGTAGGAAGGACAATGGGCCGTTCAGGCTGTGTGCCTCGCGAGCGGGCGCAATTCACGCGGAGGCTTGCGCGGGCTTCTCAGGGTACAGGCGGTCAAACTCCGGATCGCCATGAAGAATCGCGAGGTCGGGGTCGCGGCGGGCCCACACCGAGTCCCTGAAACCCGCTTCCCAGGCTTTGCGCAGGGTATCCATGGCTTCCTGCTTTTTTTTCAGGCCGCAATAGAGACACGCCGCGTTGTACAGAATGGAAGCTTCGTTGGCGCGCAGAGTGACAGCCAGGTTAAGTTCGCGCAAAGCGTCGTCGGGCCGTCCCAAATCGGCGTAGTCGTCGCCCAGCAGAATGCGCGCCCGCGCGTCTTCGGGCACCTGCTTCAAGTGGTTTTCGAGTGCCGCCATCCTTCGCTGGCGCATGTTGCGAACGGCTTCTCCTTTGCCCATAGCGCCGAAAGCGTTCACGATGGGCACATACACGTTGTAATCTTCGCCGCTGGCTTCAATGGCGGCTTCGGCCACGTCCAGAATCTCCTGGTAGCGTCCTGCAGCAAACAGAGCGCGGCAAAGCAGGTAATAGGCGCCTTCGCAGTCGCGCTTGCGTTCGATGGCCTTTTTGACCATGCGCACGGCTTCGTCGTGAAGTTCGGCGGCGTAGAGCACCCAGGCCTGGCTGACCTGCACTTCGGGCAGGTCCCAGCGCAGGGCCACCGCCTTGCCGGAGGCCTCGCGCGCGCGTTCCACCCACACCTGCTCGCGGCTGTAGTTGCAGTAGAACATGGCGCAGGCGTTGGCGCAGGCGGCGTAGGCAAGAGCGAAGCTGGGGTCGATGGCCACCGCGTTCTCGAACATCTGCAGGGCGAATTCGAGGTCCTGGCGGGTCTGGCGGCGGGCGTAGCGCTTGCCGCGCAGATAAAGATCGTAGGCCTGCAGGTTTTCCGTGGGCTTGACGGCCAGCGCCTCGAGTTCCTCCGGAGAGAGCGTGATCCGCAGGGCTTCGGCGATCTTGCGGGCCATTTCGTCCTGCACTTCGAAGACGTCCTTCATCTCGCGGTCGAAGCGCTCCGACCACAGCGGAAAATCGGTGCGCGCGTCCACGAGCTGGGCGTTGATGCGAAGGCGGGCGCCGGAGCGGCGCAGAGTGCCGGTCAAAACGTAAGCCGCGCCGAGTTGCTGGCCGACCTGCGCAGGGGTCACCGTTTTGTCGCGGAAGGCCAAGACGGTGGGACGCGAAAAAATGTTTAGCCCGCGAATCTTGGAGAGTTCGGTAATCACGTCCTCGGTGATGCCGTCCCGCAGGTACTCGTCCTCCTTGGCGCCGCTCAGGTTTTCAAAGTAGAGAACAGCTACAGATTTTCCCGTTGGCTTGTAAACGCCGGAATCCGAATCCGTCTTCTCCTTGGCCCGCCGCTTGCTGGATTCGAGGTCGCGCTTGAGGCGATTGAGGTCGGTTTTCAGCTCGGTGGCCGTCTGGCTGCGCAGATTGCGATCCTTCTCGAGCGTCTTATCCAGGATGCGCACGAAATCGGCGGGCAGCGCGGGATTCAGCTCGTTCGCCGGCTTGGGATCGCGATTCAGGATGGCGTCGAAGATGATGGCCGAGGTCTCTCCCTGAAAGGGAAGCGTTCCGGTGGCCATCTGGTAGAGCACGGTGCCGGTGGAAAAAATGTCGGTGCGAGCGTCCACGAGCTGCCCGCGGGCCTGCTCCGGCGACATGTACGACACTGTGCCGACGGCTGTGCCCGGCGAAGTCAGTTCCCTGGTGAAGCCTGCCGTGTCGCCCTCGGCTGCAGCTCCCGGTGCGACCCCGCCGTGGCTCATCTTCGCCAGGCCAAAGTCCAGGATCTTCACCTGCCCGCGCTCGGTAAGAAAGAGGTTCGCCGGCTTGATGTCGCGGTGCACGATTCCCTTCGAATGGGCCGATTCGAGAGCGTCGGAGATCTGGATGGCCAGCGGCAGCAGCTTGTCCATGTCCATAGGCTGCTTAGTCATCTTCTGCGCCAGGGTCTCGCCCTCGAGCAGCTCCATGACGATGAAGTGCCGGCGCTCGTGCTGCTCAATGGCGTGGATGGTGCAGATGTTGGGATGGTTGAGCGAGGAGGCGGAGCGCGCCTCGCGCTGGAAGCGCTCCAGCAACTGGCTGTCCTGGGCCATTTCCGGAGGCAGAAATTTCAGAGCCACGCGGCGGCCGAGCTGCGAGTCCTGGGCTTCGTATACCACGCCCATGCCGCCCGAACCCAGCTTGCGGAGAATCTTGTAATGCAGAAGAGACTGGCCGATGAGAGCATCCTGATTCATCTTGGCCGGTCGATAGTATGCGGCGGAGAGAATGCCGTCAAGAAGATGGCAAGAAGGGGGCGCGATGCAGGAAGGCAGGAAGCAGGAAATGCGTAACGTTCGCTAATCTTCCTGCTTCCGGTCCCTGGCTCGTCGTCACCGCCTGTGGCCGTGATCGCCACCATGGCCCCAGCCGTGACCGTCACCATGCCAGCCATAGCGGCCGTAGTGATCGTAGTGACCCCAACCACCGCGCGGATAGTAGCCCCACCTGCCCCAAGTCCGGTATGGGTAATAGCCGTAGTAGCCGTACGGGTAGTAGCCGTAGGTGCTGTACGGGTAATAGCCGTAGCCGCTGTACGGGTAGTAGTAATTGTAGGTACCGTAGGGGTAGTACCCGTAGTTGCTGTAAGGATAGGAGTAGACACCGACGCCCCACTGCACTGGACGGTATACGTAGTGGTTGCGATAAACCACGCGGTTGCCCCAATTTCGGTATGCGACGCGATGTCCCCAATCCTGAGCCCAAGCGCCACCACAAAGCCCCGCGACCAGCGCCAGGGTGAACGCGATTTTTTTCAGGTAATTCATGGTCCCCCCCAACTCCAACCCCGGCTGCGAGCGCCCGACGGTGGAAGTCCTTACTTGCTTTTCACGTTTCCTACTAACTTAGATGCGGCCTGACGCGAAGCGAATGTAGGTATCTGTAACGGTTCAGGGAGGTTGTTCCTCTGGTGCTGGGCTGGCGACCTTGCGTCTGGATGAGACCAGCCGCTTGTCTGATGAGCGACACTGCCGCTCTAAGAGAGGTCCATCAGGGTTCTTGCACGTCCGGAGGCGGCACGGCCGCTTCCTGAGCGGAGCTCATGATGACAAACAGTTGCTGGACAGCGCTCATGAATTGCTGCATGAGGCTGGGGTCAAGCTGGACCTTAACGCCGGCAACGAAGGCCGATAGTTCGTTACAGATGCTGATGCCAATGCGCAGGCGTTCGGCGTTCAGCATCTTCAGCAAGGGGAATCTCTCGTCAGGCTTCTGCTTCAGTTCAAACCACTGCTGCAGGATCCAGCTCGTGTTGCGAACATACGCGAGTGCCTGCCGGAACTGCTGAAGTGCGGCTGGATCGACGTTACCCTGCTCGAGCACCTTTGCCAGTTCGAGTAACTCTTCTGTCTCAATTCGGAGGCGGTTGGTGGCCTCTTCGGGAGAAATTTCGTGGGCGCCCGCTGCGGAGCTCTGCACTCGATTGGCCTTTACTTTCTCCTGTTCCTGGCTCTCACTAATTGCATACTGGTCGGAGTATTGACCCAAATCCTCGGCCGGAACTTCTGTCCAAAAATGTACTTCGGGATCGGTGGTTACAACACCGATCTGGTCCCTGGTGGGGCCACCCGGGCGGCCAACCCAGGTGACGCGAAATGCCGCGCGCCGGTACTTGTAACACACGGTCAGGATTGTGCCCGGGTTTAGTTCCACGCTGAGGCCGCTGATCCGCGCGCCGTTGCCGCTGATGTCGAGGGTACACGTAAGCTGCTCGAAGGGTTTTCCTTCCGAATCAATGCCGACGACCCGGACCGGAAGAACGCATTTCAATCGCGGCTGGCGCCGATGGCCGGACATCCCCGTATCACTAACAATAGTAGAAGTTCGCCGTCAAACTAGCACATTGAGGCTGGGCTGGCCGGTGCCTAGGCGGGTTCTCGTCCAGCCGTATGCTTCCTGACAGCCTTCAGAAAAAATGCAGCCACTGCCCTCCCTGCCTCGTCAGATGCGCTTGTGACCGACATCGCGAAGCGTATCCTGCTGTTCAGCCAGCCCGGCTGACCGCCGTGCTCGACCGCGCGGGCCTACCTCTCGGCGAGAGGCGTTGACTTCGAGGAACGCGACGTGAGCTGCGATTTTTCGGCTGTCCGCGAGCTGGTTGAGACCTATCACAGCCGCGCGACCCCGACCGTTGTCATTGGCGACGAGGTGGTCATCGGATTTGATCCGCAACGCATCGACGAACTCCTCGGCTCCTAACCGCCCGCGGCGCGGCTACCTTGCGATCGCGGCCGCCGCGCTGTGCTGGGGCGCGGCCGCAACCCTGGGCAAAGCAGTGTTCAGCGGACGGCTGCTCGCCGGCTCGCAGGCCGTGCGGCCCATCGATACGCTGATCCTGACGCAGACGCGCGTCAGCTTCGGTCTCCTGATTCTGGCGCCGCTGGTACTCTTGCGAGGCGGCCGGGCCGCACTGGTGCTGCCTGCGCGGGACGTGATGCGGTGCGCCATCCTGGCGGTTGTCGGTATTGCCGGCTCCAACTTTTTCTACTATTACGCCATCGCAAAGACCACGGTGGCCACCGCTATCATCCTGCAGTACACAGCGCCGGTATGGGTGCTGCTTTACCTGGTGGCGCTGCGGAGGCAGCGTGCGACCGCACAGCGCGTGATTGCAGTGGCTGCGGCTGTTATCGGCTGCGCGCTGGTGGTCGGCGGACATCTACGCGCCAATCCCACCGGAGTGGCCGCGGGACTCGGCGGCGCCTTCACCTTCGCCTTTTACAACCTTTACGGTCATGGATTGCTGGCGCGCTACGACCGCTGGCGCGTGCTGGTATACGCCTTGCTGAGTGCGACCATCTTCTGGCTTCTGGTCAACCCGCCCTGGAAGCTGGTGGCAGCGCACTACTCCGTCCAGGAATGGGGCTTCCTGCTCATATTCTCGGTACTGTCGGTGCTGCTGCCATTCTCTTTCTACTTCGCCGGATTGCAGTATCTGGATGCGACCCGCGCTATCGTCACCAGTTGTCTGGAGCCGGTGTTCGCCATTGTGCTGGCAGCGGCGTTCGTCAGCGAATCGTTGCAGGCAATCCAGGTGGTGGGCATCGGCGTGGTGCTGGTCGCCACGGTGCTGGTGCAGCTCCCGAGCCGGCGCGGCGGAGAAGGCCCCACCGACGTTCGCCTATCGATGGCGGAGTGATATGCGAGAGGGCAGCAGCGTCATCCGCGAAGTGCGTGAGACCCGGCCAGCGCCGGTTCGCCGGCATGCCGTCCGCGGATATCTCTCGATCGCGGCGGCCGCGTTTTGCTGGGGCGGCGCAGCCAGCCTGGGCCGAGCGGTGTTTACCGGGCGCATGTTCGCCCACTTACCGCCGTTAGGCCCGGTAATCATCACGCAAACGCGGATCGGCTTCTCATTCCTGATTCTGACGCCCATCGTGCTATGGCTGGGTGGCCGCTCCGCCCTCGCTCTGCCGAAGAGGGAGATCCTGCGGAGCTTGCTGCTGGGTATTTTCGGCATGTCGATGGCCAATTTCCTGTACTACCTTGCCATCGCCAAGACGACCGTGGCCACGGCTATCATCCTGTTCTATACCGCGCCGGTGTGGGTGCTGCTGTACCTGCTGGCGCGAGGCAAGCAGAAGGCGACGGTGCGCCGCGTGAGCGCCGTGGCAGCCGCCGTGGTGGGATGCGGGCTCGCCATTGGCATCGGGGGACCTGCGCACCTCCGCCTCAATGGACTGGGAGTGGCCGCGGGCATGCTCGGCGCCTGCGCCTTCGCCTTCTACAACGTCTATGGTCACGGCGTGCTGGCGCAAAATGAGCGCTGGCGCGTGCTGGTGTACGCCTTTTTCGGCGCTACCGTGTTCTGGATGGCGGTGAACCCGCCCTGGGTGATCGCTGCCGCCCACTACTCCGCCGGCCAATGGGGCTTCATGGTTGTCTTCGCGGTAATCTCGATCCTGCTGCCGTTCTCGTTCTATTTCATCGGCCTGCAGCACCTCGATGCCACCCGCGCGGTGGTAACCAGTTGCCTGCAACCGGTGTTCGCCATCCTGTTTGCCGCGGCATTCATCGCGGAGTCGCTGCGCTGGCTGCAGGCAGTGGGGATCGTCATCGTGCTGGCCGCCAGCATCGCGATTCAGGTCCCCGAGAAGCGCGTGGAAACCGCGACCGACGTGCGGCTCTCGATAGTCGAGTAAACGCCCTCAATTCAACCGTTCAGCCGCCAGTTTTCCCCTACCGCGCCCGCCTCGGCTCCCAAGATGCGGTTAGTGTTGACAAGGCAGCGGGGTGGTCCTAGAATAGATACAGAACTAAATTAGTACGGTATCTCCTGGGGCGCGAGGCCAAGCCTCGCCGGGAGCGAAAGCAAATGTTCAGGCTGAATAAATTGACCGACTACGGCATCGTGCTGATGACGTCGATCGCCCAGCACCCGGAGCTGCAGAACGCTCGCGACCTGGCGGCAGCCAGCCAGGTTCCGCTTCCCACCGTGTCCAAGCTCCTGAAGGAGCTTTCTCATAGCGGGCTGTTGACTTCGCATCGCGGCTCAAAGGGTGGTTACAGCCTCTCGCGCAGACCCGACCAGATTTCCGTGGCCGAGATCATCGGCGCCTTGGAAGGCCCCATCGGCTTTACCGAGTGCAGCGTGGCGGCGGGCAGTTGTGACCTCGAGCCCTCCTGCCTGGTACGGCGCAATTCCAAGGTCATCAGCCTGGCGCTGCTCGGGGCGCTCGAGAACCTTACCCTGGGCGACCTGATGCAGCCCATGGAATTGGCTGGCCTGAAGCCGCGCAGCAATATGGTTTCCACCATCAACTTGATCAGTGGGGG